>LFRM01388963.1_pt1 | contig 26727 bp, 19 predicted proteins | sample 618341 | NCBI WGS metagenome assembly LFRM01 (sample SAMN03654438, study PRJNA283298) | anaerobic digester metagenome | isolation source: pool of bioreactors CSTR01a, CSTR02a, and CSTR03a thermophilic anaerobic... | place: Denmark: Kgs. Lyngby | collected 2014-05-21 | reverse complement strand
GTGGTAAAATTGACCTAAAATAATTTGAAAATATTATCTAATTTAATTTGAAAATTTACAACTATGCCATCAAATTTTGTTAAATGCCCGAATATACTTATTTGCTTGAAAAAAGCATTATAATAGCATTATAATAAACTGCTATAAAAATTAGGCATAAAACAATTAATATGTAAATAAAAAGCAATAAAAACTCGGGTTTCTTGCAATAATGTCTATATATCACTAACGGGTTCTGTTTCAGGCGTTGTCCAATTTAGTCCATTGTAAAGTGACCTCTTGCCATTTTTCAATTTCTGAAAAACTGTTCTTTGACTTCTGTAGATTTTATTTTTCTTAACGTAAAATCAATCAGTTTTTAGCCATGTATCCTCACCAAACTTTTTTATGATGAAATCTTGTTGCCATTTCAAAATTGATATATTGTCATGTGAAGAAAGTCTGGATTTTCCTCATAGTTACTGTATAAATGCTGTTTTGTTTAGCAAGGCTTTAGGCGTGTCTGTGCTTCAATTCCTTATAGGTGTTAAAAAAGCAAAATTATGGTTTGACGCTTTACAGCTAAATTATTCGTTTCAATTCCTTATAGGTACTATAAAAACATTTCCCCTTTCAAATATACTGTTCTATGCTGAAGCCGTTTCAATTCCTTATAGGTACTATAAAAACTTTGTGACATTTGTGTCAAATGTACGGATGTAGCAGTTTCAATTCCTTATAGGTACTATAAAAACACCCTGCTTCTCTTATGCTCCTTTTATCTGACCCTTGTTTCAATTCCTTATAGGTACTATAAAAACGAAGATAAAGGAATTGTTAGAGCGAGGTATGAAGAAGTTTCAATTCCTTATAGGTACTATAAAAACTCATCCTGTTACGCTCGATACGTTTAACGTGTTCCTGTTTCAATTCCTTATAGGTACTATAAAAACGCCGTTGAATGGGGAGGCGGTGTAGTATTTGAAGAGATGTTTCAATTCCTTATAGGTACTATAAAAACAAAAGAAAAGAACGTTAGATGATGTTTACTCATGGAGTTTCAATTCCTTATAGGTACTATAAAAACAATTCTTCTCTTTTGATTATATCTCCGTATTTCTTAGTTTCAATTCCTTATAGGTACTATAAAAACAATCAGTTGATTTTTATAGAGAAGTAAAAAGAATAAGTTTCAATTCCTTATAGGTACTATAAAAACCCGCCGTGTTATATCGATATTGTTAACCTAATCTAAGTTTCAATTCCTTATAGGTACTATAAAAACGTGAGATATAACAAGAAAATAAAAGAAATATTGAGAGTTTCAATTCCTTATAGGTACTATAAAAACTTAAAACAACAAGACTCTAAAATAAAGACATCATATGTTTCAATTCCTTATAGGTACTATAAAAACAATTTGAAAAACTCCCGCAGGATGCGGAGGTTCTAGGTTTCAATTCCTTATAGGTACTATAAAAACTTGCTATATTTTCAACGTGTCCACTTATTCACCACAGTTTCAATTCCTTATAGGTACTATAAAAACAAGTTTTCTTACCGTTTCTCTAATTTCTGTTATACTAGTTTCAATTCCTTATAGGTACTATAAAAACTGGATTGAGTAGTAGTCTTATATTTAGTATTTTAAGTTTCAATTCCTTATAGGTACTATAAAAACTAGAGATGTAATTTATGTGGGAATGTATCCCATAGCGGGTTTCAATTCCTTATAGGTACTATAAAAACGTTCCTGCAACATTAATAAATCTTCTTTAGTGACATGTTTCAATTCCTTATAGGTACTATAAAAACATATGGCTGATGAAATGGGCATAGGAAGATGTGATTGTTTCAATTCCTTATAGGTACTATAAAAACTTAAAAAAGTTTGACAGGGTAGAAGTAGAATTCAGGTGTTTCAATTCCTTATAGGTACTATAAAAACATTTTACAATTTGAGACGTAAAAAAATATTTGACAAGGTTTCAATTCCTTATAGGTACTATAAAAACTTATAAACCGAACATATGTTTTGATAAAATGATAATAGTTTCAATTCCTTATAGGTACTATAAAAACATTAATGTTGACAATATTAATTATATGTGATATTAGTTTCAATTCCTTATAGGTACTATAAAAACAAAAACATAATAGGCAGGATATAAGCAGGCAATATAGTTTCAATTCCTTATAGGTACTATAAAAACAAAATCTCTTGGCACTATTTGAAGAAATTCCAGTGGTGTTTCAATTCCTTATAGGTACTATAAAAACTGATGTGGCAAGTGTGCTTGATTTCGAAGGAGTCCAAGTTTCAATTCCTTATAGGTACTATAAAAACCAAGACGGAACATGGGGATACACTTTTAATTTATATGTTTCAATTCCTTATAGGTACTATAAAAACCCATCTGTGTTTCTAAGAGAAAAAATTATTGATATTAGTTTCAATTCCTTATAGGTACTATAAAAACGTATAGAAATTGCCAGAATAGAAGATGAGGAAGAAAGTTTCAATTCCTTATAGGTACTATAAAAACAGTGCTACAAAATGCAGCATCAATCATAATATGCCAGTTTCAATTCCTTATAGGTACTATAAAAACAGCTTGAATTTCCAAATGTAAGAACGGCAGATGAAAGTTTCAATTCCTTATAGGTACTATAAAAACCGGACTCTCAAAAAGCTCACTCAACACTTTATATGTGTTTCAATTCCTTATAGGTACTATAAAAACTTTTGTGAAGCCCGTTTTATAGACGGGCAATGTAGGTTTCAATTCCTTATAGGTACTATAAAAACTCTCTATTTAATATTAATGTAATATTAATATAATATGTTTCAATTCCTTATAGGTACTATAAAAACTGATTTTAATTGTAAAGCGATTTCAACGGCTTTACAAGTTTCAATTCCTTATAGGTACTATAAAAACAAATGAGAGTATTCCAAACTGCAGAAGTTGGAGGAAGTTTCAATTCCTTATAGGTACTATAAAAACGAAATAATAGCAGAATTGCCTTTACTGAAAAGAGTTGTTTCAATTCCTTATAGGTACTATAAAAACTAAAAACATGGCCAGCATATAAAAACATGGAGCATAGTTTCAATTCCTTATAGGTACTATAAAAACTGGGACGATCCACAGTTTGGCCCTGAAAAAAGAAACGAATGTTTCAATTCCTTATAGGTACTATAAAAACGGTCATATAAAAAAATAAACACAATAGAAAAAAAGCGTTTCAATTCCTTATAGGTACTATAAAAACGATTATTAGAACAGCAACAGACGAAAGAGTATTAAAGTTTCAATTCCTTATAGGTACTATAAAAACTTACGTGGCCACTATTTAAATTATTTCTTCATCTTGTTTCAATTCCTTATAGGTACTATAAAAACGGTGGGGATTGGGAGAGTCAACTCTCAGAAAAGCGGCGTTTCAATTCCTTATAGGTACTATAAAAACGAAGAAAATTTATGGCTTATAACCCTTAACACAAGAAAGTTTCAATTCCTTATAGGTACTATAAAAACGCATAAAAGCAGGCCCAGCATAAAAGCAGGCCCAGCAGTTTCAATTCCTTATAGGTACTATAAAAACACTGTTCACCAGTCCCCGCCATGTTATCCCGATATTGTGTNNCCCCGCCATGTTATCCCGATATTGTGTTTCAATTCCTTATAGGTACTATAAAAACAAAATTGATATAGTCTATATTTGCGTTCATTATACGTGTTTCAATTCCTTATAGGTACTATAAAAACAAGTCTTCAGAATACCAACTACCCTTTGTCTTATAGGTTTCAATTCCTTATAGGTACTATAAAAACGTTTTAAAATGCCTAATATAATATTTTGCACAAAAGAGTTTCAATTCCTTATAGGTACTATAAAAACAATTTTTCATATCCTCAGGGTATAGAACTCTATATAGGTTTCAATTCCTTATAGGTACTATAAAAACTAACTGTTCCTGAGCTCTTCTGCCCTACAAATCCTCGTTTCAATTCCTTATAGGTACTATAAAAACGAAATCTACTCCAACATTGCCAACATTACCAATATCGTTTCAATTCCTTATAGGTACTATAAAAACTGTCATCCTGCCAAAAATAGTTCTGCACTCAATCGCGGTTTCAATTCCTTATAGGTACTATAAAAACCAGTCCTTGCGGCTGGGAAACAGATTTTAGCTATTCATGTTTCAATTCCTTATAGGTACTATAAAAACGGGAATTCACATTCAACTGTCTGGCCAAGGTTGCCGCGTTTCAATTCCTTATAGGTACTATAAAAACCTTAATCGAACATTTAAAACAACAAGACACAAAGATGTTTCAATTCCTTATAGGTACTATAAAAACACGCTATAATTTAAAATGTAAGTTATAAATATAAAAGTTTCAATTCCTTATAGGTACTATAAAAACGAGGAGAGAAGGGAGGAGAGAGGAAAAAAATAGAATTGTTTCAATTCCTTATAGGTACTATAAAAACAACGCAGAAATAACAGAAGACATTTTAAAAGACTATGTTTCAATTCCTTATAGGTACTATAAAAACCGGAAACCCGAATAATTCCCATGAAAAAGATTCTTTAGTTTCAATTCCTTATAGGTACTATAAAAACATAAACAAAAACACCATCAATTAACTTATACCGAAGGTTTCAATTCCTTATAGGTACTATAAAAACAATCATAAAAGAATTGGAGGAAAAACATGATGGCTAGGTTTCAATTCCTTATAGGTACTATAAAAACAATATTAAAATATGTTATACTGTTATTCAAAAAAAAGTTTCAATTCCTTATAGGTACTATAAAAACAACCCAACATTTGCCAGGAAAGCGGCAAGCCATGGTAGTTTCAATTCCTTATAGGTACTATAAAAACGATTTTGAAAATGAAGAAGGGAAAACTATAAGAGGATCGTTTCAATTCCTTATAGGTACTATAAAAACGTGCATTTTATTAGCCGCCTCATCAACTTTTTTTACGTTTCAATTCCTTATAGGTACTATAAAAACTTCTTCATATAAAACCTCCTTTCTGTTTTAGGTTTTGTTTCAATTCCTTATAGGTACTATAAAAACTGGGCAGATGCAGACACAAGCAAAGCAACAGATGTTGGGTTTCAATTCCTTATAGGTACTATAAAAACGGTCAGGGTCTCCCGACGGGTGATTGTGGCATATTAGTTTCAATTCCTTATAGGTACTATAAAAACGATAACAGCTGCGGGACACATTTAAATATTGGGACCTAGTTTCAATTCCTTATAGGTACTATAAAAACCACAAGTTGAGCAACAAACAGTTCGGTAAAATCATCGTTTCAATTCCTTATAGGTACTATAAAAACGCAAGAAAAACAGCACAGGAACTAAGCAAGGAACTAAGGTTTCAATTCCTTATAGGTACTATAAAAACAGGAAATAGAAAAAGATATGGAAAAGATAAGGGTTTGTTTCAATTCCTTATAGGTACTATAAAAACTTTTTCCATTTTATTTTCTTCACCTCACTTTTATATGTTTCAATTCCTTATAGGTACTATAAAAACTCAACATTGGCAATATTCATATTGATACCAAGCTCTTGTTTCAATTCCTTATAGGTACTATAAAAACCAGGTATTAGAAAATTTGGAAAAGATTATTTCAACGTGGTTTCAATTCCTTATAGGTACTATAAAAACCGATTTGAATGTTTTCTATTTGCTGCTGAGTTAAAGCGTTTCAATTCCTTATAGGTACTATAAAAACGTTGTATGTATAGACAGAGAACCGACAGAGAATTCTAGTTTCAATTCCTTATAGGTACTATAAAAACCCTGTCGGCATTATACAACGTGTTTTTTTCCTCTTCAGTTTCAATTCCTTATAGGTACTATAAAAACCTAAAGNNACTGGAATTTCAAAAAATACTCTTAATAACCTATATATGTTTCAATTCCTTATAGGTACTATAAAAACAATGAAAGAAAATATTATGAATTCTGTTTCTCAAATGTTTCAATTCCTTATAGGTACTATAAAAACCCGTAGACACTGCATGATCCCTACATTCATATTTTAACCTCATGTAATATAAAAAGTCAAGCTTGGGAAGGCAAAAAACTTCAATACCAGAACAGAAGCGGGTTTAACACACAAATTTATTTGTTGTCGACCTCCCGGGTTTTTTACGCTATTGGACATCGACAATTTAATAAAAAACACATAAAACATTGACATAAATCATGATTAATTATATCATATAAATATGCAATAATGTAGATTATTAGAACCATATACAAAATACAAATATTATTGTATTTATTTAACATGTGTTTATAAATAATTATATATAAAATTTAAGAGGGGGAGTATAAAATGAACAAGGGTTTTAAAACCTTATGCACACTTATGTTATGCATTACATTAATTTTCCAAGTATTATCTGGTACTATTCTGGGAAAACAAACGGAGAAAAATGGTCAGTACTCTGATTTGCATGGACACTGGGCTGAAAAAATTATAAGGGATATGATTTCAGAAGGCTACATTAAAGGTGAACTAGTAAATGGAGAACTCGTTATTAATCCCGACCGTCCAATAACAAGAGCTGAATTTGTAGTAGTACTGACAAAAGCAAAAAACTACAAAAAAACTTCTGATTCTGCCAAATCCTTTAGCGATTTAAAAGAAAATTCATGGTATTCTGAAGCAGTTGAAATAGCCACAAGTAATGGAATAATAAACGGGTACCCTGATGGTACATTTAAACCAAACAATCCTATAACAAGAGCAGAAGCATCAGCTATCATTTCCAATTCCAACAATCTTAATCAAGAAGACAATTTAAAGAAATTAGATAATGTAAAAGAATTTAATGACATTTCAAAAAACCATTGGTACTACAATAGTGTAATGTTATGTAGACTGTTTGATATTATCAGCGGTTATCCTGACGGGAGTTTCCGTCCAGGAAACAATATAACAAGGGCTGAAGCTTTTGTTATGATTTATAAAAGTATCAAACAAAAAGATGCTGAGGACGGCAAACTGGATGATGTGCCGGATGACCCGAATGACCCTGCAGATCCTGCCGGTTCTGATGATTCACAGCCTTCAACACCCGGATCAAAAGGGGCAGGTTCAAAACCCGGAGGTAATGCATCACAAGATGAGAAGGTAGATGTGCACTTGACAGGTTTTTCAATTTTTGATGACGAGGTTTTAATTGCAGTTGGGGAAGAGTATACGCTTCTAACAATATTTGAGCCTTTTGCGGCAACAAACAAAAAAGTATTTTGGCATTCAGAAAACCCTGAAATTTTAACAGTTAATTCAGAGGGCAAAATTAAGGGGATTTCAGAGGGTACTACCACTGTCTTTGCCAGGACGGAAGATGGCAATTTTAAAGACAGTTGTATAGTTACAGTGGAAACTAATGAAATTATAATTGAAAATATTGACACAGACAAATTACCAATGATAGACGTGAATGAAACAATAGTTGTCAGTGTATCAGCAAAAAGCAAAACAAACAGTAAACTACAGTATTACTGCGAAGCAGAAGCAGGAACAGTGGATGCTTCAATGAGTGAAAATATATATTTAATTTCATGGACTGCGCCGGATGATAAGGGGAAATATCATTTAAATATAAAGATTACCGATGACAGAGGAAAAAGTATTGAAAGAAAATTACCTATTTGGGTGGGAATATACTTTGACACAATTGATTTTAATGAAAATCTTCCACCGTATGAAGATTTAGACGGTGACGGACTTACTAATGCAGAAGAGTTAGCTTTAGGAACTAGTCCAAGAAATCCGGATTCCGACGGGGATGGCCTGAGTGATTATGAAGAGATTTATATATATAAAACAAATCCGCAAATCTCTGATTCTGATGGAGATGATATCGTTGATGGTGCTGAAATACTTTTAAATACCAATCCATTAGTGCCTGATGAACAGGAATTTTTTGATATTAAAATTAGTGATAAAAATATTGAAGTTAATATTTTAGGAAGCGGGAATAATGTGCTTTCAACCGTTACAGAGTGTGATAACAGGCTTTTTAATTCCTATAAAGGTCTGATAGGTATACCTTATAAGCTTAAAACACCTGAAAGTTTAGAAAGCCTGGAAGTTAGCATAAAGTATGATAAAACGGAAGTTGAAGAAAAAAGAGCAGACGAAAGCCGGCTGACCATTTATAGATACAGGTATGAAAAAGGTATAGTGGAGGAAATGAATGATGTACACGTTGACACTAAGAATAAACGTGTCAGTGGAAAAATTTCACCATTTCCAAGTGGGGAAACAATATTTTTTGTCGGGACAAAGGAGTTGTCTGATGCTCAAATAGGTAATTTTGACATAGTTTTTGCATTGGATATGTCTGAAAATATGAAAGCTGTGGATGAAGATTGTACCTGGAAAGAACCTCTGCTAACTTTGGTTGGTATTATGGGTGAGGGGAGCAGGATGTCTGTTGTCCAGTCAGCATACAACCCTCCGGATAATATAGAGGTTGTAGAAGAGATGACCTTTGATAAAGATATAATAAGATATGGAATTACAGACTTGATGTATAAGGTTTCACCGGGAAAATCAAATTTAGCCGGTATGTTTGAAAAAGCATTTGATGTGCTTTCAGAAGACCCAGGAAACAACGGCAGGATGGTAGTTGCAGTTTTGTCAACATGTACAGATGAAGAATATAAACTATTGGAAAGCAAAATCAAAGAGGCAGCCGTTAATAACATAGTGGTGCATATAATTACAATAACAGGTGATGCTGCTCAAAGGGATAAAATGAAGGAACTGGCGGAAATTGCCCATGGACGGTTTGTATACATACCGGCTCCGGGGCTTTCAAGGTTTGCTGTTTCTGATTTGGCAGGTGACTTCAGACAATTGGTTAACGCAAGGAAAATCGTCAGTTCTGATGATTTTCTGGTAGCGTCAGCTTTTAATTACTCAGTAAATTCAACAGTTAATACAAATAATAAAATCCAGGTGTCTGAGATTTTATTGCAGGATTTTGATATAGGAAAGCACACATATTCGTTTTCAAACAAAGCTAATAATATATATACTGAATTTGCACACTGTGCAGGCATGGCGATTACGGTAGTGATGAATTACATTGATCTGCTGCCTTCGGCAGTTAAATTAACTGACAGGGAGAAAAAGCTGGATGAAAAGAAGGAAGAAATTGATTTTAGTTCTGTAAAAGATGATGATTATGTTTATAATTTGTTTTCAGATGATTTTCAGTATAAAAACATTCAAAACAAGGATATTTACAGCTTAACTGAAACTAAAAATGTCAATAAAATGATTGACTATTGGTGGTTTAGGTTAAATTTTGAATTGGATTCATATGACTGGGCATATAATGAATCAAGTTCTGCATTTATTGATAATTATCTGGAAACTGATTTTATAACCGGCATGTGCAAGTTAATTGAAGAAGATTATCCCGTGTTAATTGGTATAGGAAACACTTATAAAACTAAAAAAGAAGATAAGGATGGAAAAAAAAGAAAAGTAAACGCAAATTCCTTTCATGCTTTGGTTGCTTACGGCGTTCAAAAAACTTATGATGATAGTGAGTTGTGTAAAGTGGAGTTTTATATTTACGACTGTAACTATCCAGGGGATGGAGATAGAAGACTTGTGTGTACAAGAAATAAAAATAATAAAGGCAAATACAAAGATGAATGGAAGTACAGCTATCCTTTATCTGAATATCACAATATGTATTATACATCAGATGAGAAATATGCCGGAGATAAGGTAAGATATAGAGCATTTGATTTTTATAACATGGATGAATATATAAAATTTATAACGGATTATTTCACAGATGACAACAAAAGCAATGCCACTTTCAAAGAAAACCCTAACTACACTGAAATAAGCATTACTCTTCCTAATGAAAAAGTTGAGGCATATAAATTATATGATGTATTTCCTGACGCAATAGTGGAAGCGGATAAAAGCAGTATTACTAAAATCAGAAATAATGCGGGAAATTTAACAAAATTAAATCTCAAATCAAGAAAACATTATAACAACCTTGTAGTTGGAATTGATACCAGATTTGTTGAAAGACAAATCAGAAATGACAAGGGGAAGAAGGTGACGGTAAACATACCGGATGTATACCCTGATGTTTTTCAATCACCCTACTCCGGTTTTCCTGATTTAAAATCATACAACTGGTTTACAGATGACGTATTAAAATTAAAGGCAAAGGGAGTTGTATCTGGATATCCTGATGGCAATTTTTATCCGTATAACAGTGTGACCAGGGCAGAATTAATTGTAATTGTTATGCATGCCTTTCAAATTTACCAGAATACACAGGCAGACAAGCACAAGGCTGAAACTTATCGTAATAAATATCCCGATTTAAAAGAGCATTGGGCAAGAGATACTTGCGGACTTGCTTTGGCGGAAGGATGGGTTAAGCCTGGAAGTGAGACAGCTTTTAAACCTGATGAAAAAATTACAAGAGAAGAAGCAGCAAGTATCCTGTGGAATATTATGAGCTCAGACAGAGCAAAAAACGTGACGTCTCTTATAAAAAATGATACATCAACAACTACATATGCGGATAATGAACTTATAAGGGAAGACTACCGTTCCGCTGCTGCACATTTACAAATAAACAAAATAATGACAGGATACGCTAACAAATACTTTGAACCCAGATCATATATAACAAGGGCGGAAACTTGTAAAATTGTTTGTAATGCGTTAATACAGTAGGGGAGGAATAATAATGAGATTTAGAAAAAATAATGTGTTTAAATTTAATGTCTTTATTATAACAGCACTAATAATAGTGTTATTATCCGGTATCAGGGTTTGTGCAGAAATAGGTATAGGGGAGGATGTTAACAGGGTTCTTCTTATAGAAGAAAACCTGCCATGGAAATCCAATGCAAATACTGAGGTTTTAAATAGCATGGGTTTAAGTGTTACAAAAATAAATATGCTGGATTTTTCAACCATTGATTTAACACCATATTATATGGTGATTGTTGCTAATGATCAGGATTTAGGGTTTTATGAAGACTACAACACAGTAAAGAGCAAATTGGCTGAATATGTTGAAAAAGGCGGGATTCTTTTAATGGGAGCCTGTGACAGTGGATGGTCTAAAGGTACGTTGACCTCAGGGCTTCCCGGGGAAGTACAGCTGGCACCCCTTAATTATGACAATTATAACTATATAGCTGACAACACCCATCCTATTGTAACAGGGGAATTGACGGATAATGTACAATTGACGGATGCAGACTTGTATTCAAATTATTGCAGTCACAGAGAGTTTTTAGAATCAACCCTTCCGGAGGGAAGCAGGGTTATTTTACGCAGTAAAACCACCAATAATCCAACCCTGGTAGAGTATCCATATGGGCTCGGCAAAGTTATAGCGTCTGGTTTAACATGGGAACACAGCTATGTTCAGCATACAGGAAATAGCAAATACGGAACATTTGCAAAAAAGTCAATGGATGATTATTTTGCCTACGGTATTTCATTAATTAGTTTTTCAAAGGGGTATGAGTTTAAAAGCAGTATAGGGGTAGAGTTTGAACAAACCAGCCGGCCTTCTTCCGGTGTAAAGATTCCAAAGATAAAAGAGATTTATGCTGAATATAATGAAGAGGGCAATTACTATGACATATCTATAATTGATTATACAGCCGATAGCAAAGCAGAACCGTTTTTTTTCTGGGAAAGCTATGATGGATATTTTATTGGTGCAAGTGAAGATTATAAATCTGTAAAATTCATTTCAAACCCCGGAAAAGACGGCAAGATGGTAAAGGTTACAGCGTATATCGGGGACAACCTGGGGTATACCAATAATTATATAATTGAACTGGAAGGTAAAAGCCCAATGTCTGAAGAAGGAATGGAGGTGGAAATTATCAACAGTTTTTCAAATGTAAAAGCCGGTGAAATTTACGAAATTGAATATAGTGCAAAGCAATCAAAAGATGGCAAATTTGTACCAGGTACGTCTGTGGATATATATTACACATTAAATGGAGAAGACTGGATACAAATAGCCCGGGGGTTACTGGACAAAACCAGTTATAAATGGCTTGTTCCAAGTGTAAAATCCGGCTTTGCCAAAATAAAAATTGTTGCACAAAACGGTACTAAAATTAAGACTGTAGAAAGCTTGCCATTTGAGATATTGTCCCCTTCTTATTACGTAGAAGGAAGAGTACTGGATGCAAACGGTTTTGGAGTGTCGGGGGTAAGGGTAAAATGTGGGGAAACAGAAACCATTACTGATAATTCAGGATATTATATAATCCGTGGATTGGAAGAAGGTTCATATGTTATTGTTGTAGACGGTGAAAATAAATCCTTTGTAAAAAATTCCGCCAGTGTATATCTTGACGGGAATAATTACTGTGCATACAAGATATTCAGGGTAAAGTAAAAATATAAAATAAAGCTAATTTATATGATACAAATGAATTTTTATGATAAATTCATTTGTATCATATAATTCAAAATAAAATACAAATGAATGACAATAGTAAATAAGTAATAGTAATAAGTGGTGTAAAAGCAAAACATAATTCTGTTATTGTTAATGGCAAAAAAGAATAGTATAATGTATCAATGAGAATATACTTTAAAATCACATTTAAGCATGGGGAAACAGCAATGTCTATAGATGCAAAACTTTTTTTAAAACTGTACGGATTTGTATCAGGAAAACAGCAGCTTAAAAAAGCCTTGTACTTTATAAACAGAGGTTCTTCAATTTTTTTTGTTGCTCTATATACAGGATGTGTTTTGTGGCTGCTGTTTTGTTTAGACAGGTTTTTGATAAAATTTCTTTTGATACCGGCGCTGGTACTTATAACAGTAACAATATTGAGAAAAATTATAAATAGAAAAAGGCCTTTTGAAGCACTTGGAATAGAAACGGTTGTATCCCACGGTAAAAGTGGTTCTTTTCCCAGCAGACATGCTTCATCGGCCATGATTATAGCCCTTTCTTTGCACCAGATTAATCCGGCGGCAGGGTATTTGTGTATTTGTCTAGCTCTTATTACAGCTGTTTCAAGGGTTTTGGCGGGGGTACATTATCCCCTTGATGTTTTAGCAGGTATTTTAATTTCCTTTTTGTTTTCATTATTGTTTTTTATATAATTTTGCAATGTTTTTTATATGACTTTATAACTTTTGTTATGCTAATTTTTAGTGCATTGCCCATATGTTTTTTAAAAAAAATTCCCCATGCGCTTTTTTTATATAAATTTTCCTGAGACCTTTCTCATATCTAAGCCCAAATCTTTTAACTTTTCATTGATTTTCTTCTCTTCCACCGGTCTTTTAATTTTTAAAGTGGTGGTCTTTACCAGGTCCTCATAACTCATTACAAAATACCTTATTATTTTATACTGGGGAAGAGTTTGATTTATTTCTTTAATAGCTTCTTCAAACTGGGCAGAAAGTTCTTCCTCAGATGGCATTTCACCTTCTTCTGCTAATATAGCCTCCTTATTTACAATAAGTTTTGCACATACCTGGATGTCCCCACCAGGAGATGAGTGACCCCATACAAAAGAATCCTTCACACCGGGAATTTCATTGAGAAGCACTTCGTATTCTTCGGGAAATGCCTTTTTGCCGTTTGTAAATACAATCATGGACTTAGCACGTCCGCGTATGCTTATATACCCGTCCTTATCTATAATTCCTAAGTCACCGGTCCTGAGCCAGCCATTTTTATCTATGGCATTTTTTGTTTCAGCTTCATCTTCGTAGTATCCCAGCATTACACTAGGTCCTCTTATTATAATTTCACCTAAACCATCTTCATCAGGTGAGTCAATTGCCACTTCCACATTTGCCAAAGGAAATCCTATTGTTCCGAATTTATTGAAAAACTCATAGTTTACAGATACAACAGGAGATGTTTCTGTAAGCCCGTAACCTTGAAGAAGATTAAGACCTAGCTTGCTATATTATAATGAGACAGCATTACACCCTTTGATATATTTGTTGTACCTGAAGTAAAAAGGAGTACTGACATTTTGCCCTTGTCAATTTCTGCGTCTATAAAACTTCTGTCACCTTTATCAAGGAGTTTTTTACCCCTGTCAATTAAATCAGGCAAAGTTAAAAACTTATCATTTGGTTTGTCTATATCGCCGTCAATGCATATATAGTATTTGATATTTTCATTTGTTTCAGATATTTCAGTCATAGTTTGGTGATAAGGTTTACTGTAAAATATGGCACTAACTTTTCCCCGTTCAATTAAATTGATTATTTCATTAGGAGGCAGATACTTATCCATGGGTACCGCCACACCTGTAGCATTGACAATGGAAAGGTAACATAATCCCCATTCGTACCTGTTCTCGCTTATTATTGCTATTTTTGAGTTTTTTAATCCCAGTGACAATAGAGAAGTGCCAAGATAGTCTATTTCCCTGTCAAATTCCACATATGTTTTTCCAACTATATTGCCGTTCTTATCCTTGAACTTAAATCCTATGGAACCCCCGTAGTTTTTTACACTTTCTTTTACCAGTGTTTTAAGATTATCTACAGGCTGAGGTTGGTAATATCCCAATCCTTTAACAATGCGCCTGTCATTTTCAAAGTAAATCTCTACACATTTACTCATGATTTTTCTCCCTATAAAAACTTAATTATGACCTGATAATAATTATACTTTAAAATTAAATCTCAGGCAATATTGAATTTTGAAATTTTTAATGCATTTTATGTAAAGTTAAAATATATAAGTGGTACGTAAGTATAATGAAGCATAATTAATATATTCGACAAAATATGTGATATTATTTATTGGATTTTTTGCATAAAACATATTGAAGTATCCTTTTTGTGTGATATAATATTTATGGTCAAAATTACCAATGTACAATTTTTTACACGCCGGAACATAAAATGTATAAAACTACACTCCAGTGAAGTTTGAAAATGAACAAATCTTGTTTTAAATTCAGTATACATGCACAGTACAGAAGAGTACCGTGATGGACTTAAAAAAATGGTTTGAGCAGTATTGCCAAACCATATTAAGTATAAAAAAATAATGGGAGGTAATGTATATGTCGGTAAAATCAGGTAAATCCATTGTATTTGTGATGATCTGTGTTTTAGCTTTTATGTTAAGCTTTTCTGTAGGCGTATTTGCTAATGAATCCCCAAATATGGCACAGGTAGATAATATTTTTAATATTCAAGGGAGTAATGTTGTAATAAATAAGAATGTCAGGCTGTTTCAAGATACTGTGGTAACAGGGGATTTAGAGTTAAGGGATGGAGAGCTGGATTTAGACGGAAATGAGCTGGTGGTTACGGGAAACCTAATTCAAAAGGGCGGAAAAATTATATTAAATGGTGGAAAGTTAAAGGTAGAAAAAAACTACACCATAGGTAGTGAAGGAAATTATCCAAATGCTTATTTGATTATGAAAAATGAAAATGATTACATAGAGGTAAAAGGTTCTTTTGCAACATATTCAAGCAATTCCCATATTGGTTGCCTAACGGCAGGTACATTGGAAGTAAAGGGGGACTTTTTTCAGAAAGTTGACATTAAAAAAACAAAATATTCAAGCAACTTCGTTGCAAGTGGAACACATAAAGTAATACTAAGTGGGGAAGGAATTCAGACAGTGGAATTTAACAGCCCTGAGTACTCATATATGAACATTCTTTGCATAACAAAGCCTTTAGAGGAAGGATATAATTTTGTTAATGAGGAAAGGGTATGGGTTAAGCTGGTTAAGCTTTTTGATGAAGTACCAAAAAACTCTTTAGAAGTAAATGTTTTAGGTGATGGTTTTGTAAAAGAAAATGGTGAGAAAGTTCTTCCAACAAGTTATAAGTATGATTATGAAGTTGGAACTGAGATTGAGTTAGAGGCCTATGCAAATGAAGGTTCTGAATTTGCTTATTGGGAAGATGGAGAAATTGGAAGAATTTTATCCGACAATCCTATATATAAATTAGTAATGGGAACAGGTGCAAAACTTAAAGCAGTATTTTATCAGAATCCGGAAGTTGCAGAGGAACTTATGGTGGTATTTAAGGACAGGAGCGGAAGAATACTTCAGTCTACCAAAGTACCTAAAAATGAGGAAGCTGTCGCTCCGGAAGACCCGTATATGACAGGATACAGGTTTGTAAGATGGAATCAGGACTTTAGCAATGTTGTATCTAATATGATAATAACACCTGTTTTTAGAAGACTGGCAGATCTTTATACAGTGACTGTTACAGGCGGAGAATTGTCTACAGGCGGAACAGAAGGCCAGTACCTCTTTGATGTTCCGGTAGAGGTTGTTGCAAATAAAGCTCCGGAAGGCAAGAAATTCAGTCATTGGGAACAAGACGGAATAAAAGTCAGCACAAAGAGTACATTTTCTTTCTTTGTACCAATGAGGGATACTAATTTGACGGCTGTTTTTGTAGATGAAAATGAAGTTTTAGATACAGAGCCTTTTATTGCACTGTCAGAAAACACTATTGTGGATCATCTTGACCATACGGTTATATTCACTGCAACAAGAAATATGACAGAAGGGTATCAGCTGATAGAAAGCGGTATTATTCTCCTTAAATCATACGAAGAGTTGCAAGAACCTTTAACTTTAGAAACTGAGAATATAATACGTGGAAGGATAAGTAATGACTCTACCAGCCAGTTCTACGTACGCAAGATAAACGTGGAGGACGGTGCTACCTGGTATGGAAGGGCGTACTTAATTTATAAAAATCCTGAAGGTGTTATAAAAACTGTATATAGTGAAGTAACTGCTAAGGGGACAATGGAGTTACCGGAATAATACCCGGAGGATTGTTATATATAAAAGGGTACAGGAGGTGAATGAAATGAAAAAGCCGTATGAAAAGCCAGAAATGGAGATAACAAAGTTTGAGACAGAAGATATTGCATACAGCGCACCCGATCCATCGGGAATGGATGGGATAGATCTTAATTAAGGAAAAGCATAAAAACAGGCAGAAAATTCTGCCTGTTTTACGCATTTTCAGGGGCACGGAAAAAACAAAAGAGGGAGAGAAAAGATTATGAGATTAAAATTTTGCGTTGTTTTGGTAATGGCAGTATTTATAATAAATATCATGGCAGGGATTAATGTTTTAGCACAAAATGAAGTTATAGAATTTGAAGACGTACATGAGGGTTTTTGGGCAAAAAGTGCAATAGACAATTGGAAAGACCGTGGGGTTATAAAAGGGGACGGAAAAAAATTCAATCCAAATAATAATATTACCCGTGCAGAGATGGTGGCAATTTTAAATAATATTTTTAAATTTCATTTGAAAAAAGACAACCCTTTTTCTGATGTGAAAGAGGGGGCGTGGTATTATGATGCTATAGTTAAAGGGTATGCCCATGGTGTAATTAAAGGAAATTTTGATGAAAAGGGGAGTTTGGAGGCAAGACCCAACCACCCGCTAACCCGTGCTGAAGCGGCGGTTATATTTACCAATGTGTTTTCTATAGAAGTTCCTTCTGACTATAATTCAAATTTTAAAGATGAAAACTTGCCTAAATGGGCGGAAAACTCAATTTTTGCCATGGAGGCAGAAGGGTATATACGTGGAAAAGAGGAAGGATTCTTTGATCCTTACAGCAATTTGACAAGGGCAGAGATGGTACAGATTCTTGACAATGTTATAAAGCTTTATTTGGATGCTCCCGGTGAGTACAGTGCAGATGTAGCCGGAAATGTAGTTATAAGTTCACCCGGGGTTAAGCTTAAAAATATGAAAATAGAGGGAAATCTTTATTTGGCAGAAGGAATTGGAGACGGGGATGTTGAATTTGAAAATGTCTATGTGTCCGGTATCACCTTTGTAAGAGGTGGAAGTAGTGATGGAATAAAAGCAGTAAACAGTGTTTTTGGGACGGTTAAAATTGAAAAAGAAGGAATAAATCTAAATTTAGCTAATGAGGATACCGGGGATTTGGAAGAGGAAAAAGAAGATATACCGGCAGCTCCGGAAGACAGCGAAGGTCAAAAAGATGAAAGGGGACAAAATTCAAAGGAACAAGGCGCAGAAAACCAAGAATCAGAAAACAAGGGAGATAAAGGAACACCGGGAGAGAATAAAGATGAACAGGGTACTTCGGGAGAAAATAAAGATGATCAAGGGTCAGGGGGTGAAGAGCCGGATGATGGTTCTCACTACCCTGATAGTGCGGATATAGTAGATTATTAATTGGGAGGATTTATTTAAGTGAACCGTTATAAAATAGCAGATTTGGGAGTGGAAATTAAGTCTTTGCAAAAAACTTTAAAAGTACGCTCTAAGCCATATATTTGCGAAGATGTAGAGAAGATAGACATTAAAATACATATGACAGATGAAAAATTACAAAAACTAAAGGATAAACATCCTACACTTGGTTTTGATGAATTGGAGTATATTTTTACGGGCTTTGCTTTTTCAAATTCTATTTTGGATTTTAATGGTTTTTGCCTGCACTCTTCTGCAGTTTCAGTGGACAATAAGGCGGTGCTGTTTTCTGCACCCTGCGGCACCGGAAAGTCTACTCATACAAGGCTGTGGACAGAGTATTTTGGAAAAGAAAAAGCAGTTATAATAAATGATGATAAGCCTGCTATCCGGCTGGTTGATGATGTTTTCTATGTATACGGGACGCCCTGGAGCGGAAAGAACAATATACATACCAATATAAAAGTGCCGCTGCAGGCAATTGTGTTTATCCGGCAGTCTGAAGAAAACTATGTTGAAGTTTTAAAAAGCAGGGAAGTCGTTAAACTTTTGATGGAACAGAGTTTGCGCCCGTTTAGCAGTAATAATGATGGAATGAGTAATTTACTTAACATTTTAGATTCTATAATTAAAAAAATACCCATATACCGTCTGGGTTGTAATATAAGTATGGATGCTGTAGAATTAATTTACAGTACTGTTAACGGGGCGTAATTGGAAAGCCGAAAGCAGGGATAATGTGAAGGAGATAATGTAAAAGAGATAATATAAAGGAAAGGGTAATTGGGTATGAAAATAAAATCAGGATATATTATGAGGGAAGTTGCAGACAATTATGTTGTAGTTCCAACAGGCCAGGCTACAGTTGATTTTAACGGAATGATAACGTTAAATGAAACAGGAGCTTTTTTGTGGGAACAGCTGGCAGAGGAAAAGAATTTAGAAGAGTTGGTGGAAAATTTTACAAAAGAATATGATGTGGATGAGGCTACCGCCAGAAAAGATATTATGGAGTTTGTTGAAAAACTTAAGGATGCTGATTTAATTGACTGTTGATAAATTGACTAATGATGAATGGATTAATAATAAACAGGAAGATGATAAAATGACTGACAGTAGATTGGGTCATGATAAACCGGCTAATAAAATAACCCTGTCTGAAGCTCATGAGCTAATTGAAGAGGTCTTAAATAATGCTGGGGAAATTGTGCTTACAGTTATGGGAAATAGCATGTTTCCTATGCTTAGGCATGGAAGGGACAGGGTTTGTATTGTAAAGGCAAAAGATAATGCTTTAAAAAAGTACGACATACTGCTTTTTATAAGGGATGACGGCAAGTACATACTGCACAGGGTTGTAGGTGTAAAGCCTGACGGGTATGTTGTGATTGGAGATAATCAGTATGTTAAAGAGTATCCGGTTAAGCATTCCCAGGTAATAGGGGTGGTAAAGGGCTTTTGGAGGAATGGAAAATATACATCCTGTGATGCTTTTTTTTATAATGTTTATGTAAGGTTTTGGAGCTGGACATTTTTTATACGGCTTATTTTGCACAAGGGGAAGTTGCTGTGCAAAAGATTAATTTGCATATGGCTGAATGATTATAAATAATTAAAGAACTATAAATGGCTGAAAAATTATAAAAGATTAGATAATTATAAATGGTTAAAGAGCTATGATTAATTAAAGTATTTGTGATTGATTAAAGTATTATAGATGGTTAAAGTGTTGTAAACCATTGAAGAATTGAAAGTGGTTGGACAATATAAAAGATTGAAAATTTGGGGAAAGTACAAAATGAAGGACAAAAAAGTTTTGCTGTGGATATATAAAAACTCCAAATCCCAGATTTTAAGAATGGCTGTGCTGATTTTTACAAGCATAGTTGTAGCTGTAAACGGGGTAGCTATTGCTCTTTTTTCCCGTGGGCTTGTAGACAGTGCCCAGGAAGGTTCAAAGGACAGGTTGCTTGTACATGGATTTATTTTAGTTGCATTATTTTTACTGCAATTTGTATTAAGTATTACATGCAAGTATTTGCAAAAGGAAATGCAAAACAGACTTGAAAATTGCTACAAATCATATATGATGAGGGAATATTCTAAAAAGTATTATTCACATTTGAGAAAATATCATAAAGGGGATATATTAAGCAGATATACAGCGGATACATTAAAGGTAAGTGAAGGTGTATCGTCAATTTTGCCTGATTTTGCGAAATTTATTACAAAATTGATTTCTGCATTTGCCGCATTGTTTATTTTAAATAAAATTTTTACATCGGTATTTATAGCAGGCGGGATAGTGGTTATTTTTGTTGCAAGGCTTTTGAGAAACAGGGCTAAAAAGCTTCATAAAAATGTACAGGATAAAGATGCTTCATTACGTTCTTTTATTTATGAGCTTTTGGAAAATACAGTTGTTATAAAAGTTTTTAAAGCAGAAGATAGGATGCTGGATAAAACAAACCAACTGCAAAAGCGGCACTATAATGCCAAAAGGGAAAAGAATATTTTTGATGTATTTGCTGCAACGGGTTTTTCTTTTATTTTTGCAATGGTTTATTTGTATGCACTTGTTTGGAACAGCTACGGGCTTGTACATAATAATATAAGTTTTGGAACATTAGTAGCAATCCTGCAGCTTGTAGGCCATCTTCAGGCACCTTTTGCAGGGCTGTCCGGTCTTCTCCCCAAATTCTACGGGGTTTTGGCTTCAGCAGAGAGGATAATTGAAGTGGCTGAACTTCCGGAAGAACAGGGCTTAGAGGATGAAGATGCATATGATGTGCAGCAATACTCCGATATGGAATGTATAAAAGTACAGGGTGTGACTTTTGCATATGGTGAAGAAGAAGTTTTAAAAAATATATATCTGACAATTAATAAAGGCGATTTTACATTGGTATGCGGTGCTTCAGGTGCCGGAAAGAGCACTCTTTTAATGCTCCTTCTCGGGGTGTACTCCCCTGACAAGGGAAGGATTTTTCTAAAGACATATTCCAATGAAAAAATAGATATAAGCGGTCATGTGAGAAAATATTTTGCGTTTGTCCCACAAAAAAATATGATTTTTTCTGGGACTGTAAGAGAAAATATTTCATTTTTTAAGTCCGGTGCAACAGATGAAGAAATAATGGAGGCCGCTAAAATAAGCTGTGCAGATGAATTTATAAATTGGCTTCCTAATAAGCTGGATACTGTCATTGGAGAAAATTCTCAGGGACTTTCGGAAGGTCAGATACAAAGGCTTGCAATTGCAAGGGCAGTTTTGAGCGGTGCACCTATTGTGCTTTTAGATGAGGCAACTTCTGCATTAGATGAAATAACTGAAAAGAAAGTTTTGTTAAATCTAAAAAAGCTTACCCACAGGACTTTTGTTTTTGTAAGTCATAAAAAAACCCTCAGCTCCTTATATAATAATGTAATTAATATTAAAAAAGGAAAGGCTTATCAAAAAAGATATGATAATGGAAAAAGGTACAGGGACAAAAAAAGATATAATAAGGGATATGGCGGTACAAAGGAATATAGCGATAAAAAGGGATATAATGATAGGAAGGAATGCAGTGGTAGAAAGGCATATAGCGATATAAAAGCATATAGCGACAAAAAGGGATACAGCGACATAGAGGTATACGACATTAGAGGGAGGTATGACGGAGGTGAAAAACATGGCAACAGGAGGGGTACATATGAAGGGATTTAAAGATGAAAAGCAGTATTTGATACATTTAATTTCTCAAGCCATAAATGAAAAAAAAGCAGGGAATCCTCCTAAAAATATAAAATGGGAAAAACTTTATAATTTAGCTTGCTATCATAAAGTTTCCAATATTATTTATTACTCATTAAAAGACGTTAAGGATGAGTATAAAATGCCTGAAGATATATGGCAGAAAATATACGGTGACTATAAAAAAGGTGTTGCAAAGGAAGCAGTGCAGCATGTAATGACAGAAATGATTTTGGAGGAATATGAGAAAAGCCGGATTGAATGCATACCCCTTAAGGGATATGTGTTGAAGGGTTTTTATCCTAAACCAGATATGAGGACAATGGGGGATATAGATATTTTCTATAATGAGAAAAAGACGCTTAAGGTACGGCAGGTTATGAAAAACATGGGGTTTAAAATTGTAAAGGTTGAGGATAAACATGATAAATACTATAAAAAGCCTTTTATGACTTTGGAGTTGCATAAAAGTCTCATGGGAAGGGCTGAGCCCTATGCTTCTTATTACAAAGATGTTTGGAACAAAATGAAAACAAGGGATAATTCCCAGTATATATATGAGTTTTCAAAAGAAGATTTTTATATTTTTTTACTGGTGCATTTTACAAAACACTTTGAAAACTCAGGGACAGGTGTCCGCAGTGTTCTTGACATTTGGGTGTATAATAAAAAGTTTTATAATGAGATGGATTGGGATTATATTAAAGATGAGCTTAAAAAAATCAAACTTGATGAATTTGAAGAAAATATACGTGGGCTGTCTGAGTTCTGGTTTGATAATAAGATGGTTGAAGGGAAAAAACGTGAATTTTATAATTTACTAGGGGAGTATATTTTATCAAGCGGTGTTTATGGAACAGTAAAAAATAGCGTTATGGTGGCTATGGGTAAAAAGTTTGAAGAAAAAAGCCATGGAAAAAAGTCAAAATATATTTATGGTTTTAGAATGATTTTTCCTGGCTTAGAGGGAATGAAAAAGAGATTTAATATTTTAAACAGGTTTCCCTTCCTTCTTCCTGTGTTTTGGGTGTTTAGGCTGGTGAGGGGTATTTTGTTTAGAAGGGAGAGGGCATTTAGAAGTGTAGAGTCGGTTTACTCTGCTTCTGATAAGGAGTTAGCGGAAATTCTGGATTTACACAAAAAGGCAGGACTTTATAAAAAGGCTTAGTAAGGAGTGTGTTTAATATAAATAATATAGATAAAAAAATAAGATATATAATGACGGTACTTTTTTGGCTGCTTGCAGTTATTTGGGCTATATCCATTATTTCATTTTCCAGCGACCCTGCTCATGTTTCGAAGGAAAAAAGTGGTTTGATTTTAGAGAAAATAGAGCCTTTTGTAGAGAGAATAATTGAGGAATATGATATTAAATTTATTGATTTAGATGACCTTCATTTCTACATACGTAAATCGGCACATGTGTTTATATACTTTTTGCTGAGTGTTTTCATGTGTCTTGGGTGGAAGGCCGTCAGGACAAGGGGGTTAAGGCCTTATTATATCACATGGGTTATGGCTACTGTTTTTTCTATTATAGATGAGATATATCAGGTATTTATTCCGGGAAGAAGCGGGGAAGTAAGAGATGTATTTTTAGATAATGCAGGTATTGTATTGGGACTTTTGTTTGTTGCATTTGGTATTTTTTTATTTAAAAAATTAAGAAGAAGATTAAAAAAATTAAGGAAAAATTAAGAAAACAGATTTTTTAAAAAGACAATGAATGAGACAATGAATGCAAAATTTTAAAAAATATATTTTGCAATGCAGGTTGAAATGTAATTGAAATACAATGTTAATTTAGATATAATAAAACATTATATTTTGATTTGTAAGGAGAGGTTATTTTGAATAGGGAATTAGTTTTGGTGCTTGATTTTGGAAGCCGGCATAATCAGCTTATTGGAAGGAAGGTAAGGGAAGCAGAGGTTTATTCAGAGGTACTGCCTTACCACGCTTCTATTGACAAAATAAAGGCTATGAATCCAAAGGGGATTATTTTTATTGGGGATTCTGATTCTATAAAAGAGCCAGGGGCTAAACTTTGTGATAAAGGTGTTTTTGAATTGGGGGTTCCCATCCTTGGTATTTGTTATGGCATGCATTTAATAAACAGTATAATGGGCGGGAGCTTTAAAAAAGTCCAGTGGGAAGGCGGCAAAAATGACATTTGTTTAGAGGGAAAAAGCAGGCTTTTTGAAAAACTTGAAGGGGATACTACAGGCTGGATGAATTCCAGCTATTTGGCTGACAGCCTTCCGGAAGGTTTTGAGGTTACTGCACGGTTAAAGAACGGGGAGATTGCAGCAATTGAAAATGAAGAGAAGAAATTGTACGGGGTGCAGTTTCATCCTGAATTAAGTGATACCCCTAAGGGTAAGGATATTTTGAAAAATTTCCTTTACAATATTTGCGGGTGCAGAGGGGACTGGAAAATGTCTTCCTTTGTTGAAGAGTCAATAAAGGAAATAAAAGAAAAAGTGGGGGACAAAAAGGTTTTGTGTGCCCTTTCGGGAGGAGTGGATTCCTCTGTAGCTGCCGTTATGATTCATAAAGCTATAGGCAAGCAGCTTACATGTATTTTTGTTGACCACGGTCTTTTGAGAAAAGATGAGGGAGACCAGGTGGAAGAACTTTTTAGAAAACAGTATGATATAAACTTGGTAAGAGTAAATGCGCAGGACAGGTTTTTGGACAAGTTAAAGGGAGTTACGGATCCTGAGAGAAAGAGAAAAATAATTGGGGAAGAGTTTATAAGGGTTTTTGAGGAAGAGGCAAAAAAGATAGGAAAGGTGGATTTTCTCGTACAGGGAACCATTTATCCTGATGTAATTGAAAGCGGTGCCGGTGACGGGGCTGTTATTAAAAGCCACCACAATGTAGGCGGTCTTCCTGACCATGTTGATTTTAAGGAAATTATAGAGCCTTTGAGGAATCTTTTTAAAGAGGAAGTCAGGAAAGCAGGTTTGGAGCTGGGAATACCTGAAGATATGGTTATGAGGCAGCCTTTCCCGGGACCTGGGCTTGGAATAAGGATTATAGGTGAAATAACAAGGGAAAAGCTTGATATACTACGGGAAGCGGATTATATTTTCAGGGAAGAAATTAAAAGAGCAGGTTTGGACAGGGAAGTAAATCAGTATTTCACGGTACTTACAAACATGAGAAGCGTAGGGGTAAAAGATGACAAAAGAACCTATGATTATACTTTGGCGTTGAGAGCTGTTAAAACCACTGATTTTATGACGGCAAAGTGGGCAAAGCTTCCTTATGATTTGTTGGAGAGAGTGTCTTACAGGATTGTAAATGAGGTGGGGCATATAAACAGAATTGTATATGACATAACAGGAAAACCCCCGGCGACAATAGAGTGGGAGTAGGCAGTTTTTCATTTATGAATGATGTACAAAATGAAGAAATCTTTTAAGGCGTTCACCGGTTGTTGTGAACGCTTTAGTTTATGTAAATTTAAGTTTACTACAATTGGCAACTTGAAATTATGTTAATGACAAGATAAAAATATGTGGAATTTTTAAGGCAAAATTGTTATACTTAGATATAGTTCTAATTTCAAAATGAGGTGGATAATGTAAAAAGTGCTTTAAAAAAAGGTATACCAACATGAAAATTGACGTTGATAACATTGAAGAAATCAGACATATGATTTTAAATTTGGATTCAAGTGAATATAGCACTAATAATGTTTCGGGTAAAATTATCAAGGATATTGTAAATAATAAAATTAGCAGGTGATTTATTTTTTTATAAGTTTTATTTATAAAAATAATGTTTGATTTTGAAAGGGATTTCATTGACAAAAAGTAAACCAATTTGATACTATTATTATTGTGATAAAAGAGGTAAATTTAATGAAGGTGAGAGGGACATCTTTTAGTTATAACGCTTTAGGGTTGGGTAAGTTCGCCAACTCTCTTTTTAATTTTAACTGTTAATGGAGGTTTGGATATATGACAGAAACAAGAGCCACAAAAGTTGCTATAGTGACAGAAACTGATATTAACATTTTTCAAGACTGCACTGAATTGTTAAATGAATTTGATGTGGAGGTCTTGATTAATTCAAATCTTGATGCTTCCAAAGATGCTGTTGAATATGTACAGAATGCAGAATCTGAGGGAGTAGGGGTTATTGTTGCTGGCTATAAAAAAGGCTCTAATTTTGCAGAAAGTTTAGCAAAAGTGACTAATATTCCTGTTATAGCAGTTCCAATTAAGCAGGAAAATGATAAAGGGTTGGATTTACTTTCGTCAATGCTTAATGGGGAGGAAAGTGTCCCTGTTGCAACGGTAGCTGTTAACGGAATAAAAAATGCAGCTTTGCTTGCAGTTCAAATTCTTTCCACCAGCTGCAGGGAGCTGAGGGAGAAAATGAAAAACTATAAAAATGATTTAAAAGAAATGGTGGAAGAAAGAGATAAATTATTAAGGCAACAGTATGAAGCTAAGTAAGAAATCTAACAATAATCTACATAATGGGATTAATTTTTATGTAAGGGAGAAGTTTATATGAGTGTTAATGGGGAATTTATACAACAAGATAAAGATTATTTCTTTTTAGAAGATGATTTTAGATTAGATAAGTTGAATGAGGAGTGTGGGGTGTTTGGAATTTTTAACAGACAAGGAGGTAATGCAGCCAGAGCTACTTATTATGCACTATATGCCCTTCAGCACAGAGGGCAGGAAAGC
>LFRM01156261.1_pt1 | contig 26731 bp, 26 predicted proteins | sample 618341 | NCBI WGS metagenome assembly LFRM01 (sample SAMN03654438, study PRJNA283298) | anaerobic digester metagenome | isolation source: pool of bioreactors CSTR01a, CSTR02a, and CSTR03a thermophilic anaerobic... | place: Denmark: Kgs. Lyngby | collected 2014-05-21 | reverse complement strand
ACCTGACATCTATGGAAGAGTTGCTACAGCTCCAAAAGGATAAGGCGGAGGCCTTGGTGAATTTGGCGCGGGAGGCATCTGATAACGGCATGGCTCTCGAGGAGGATGTCCTCTTTGCACAGGTCTCTGCTAGTCAGATAGAAGTTGCAAGGGTGCAGGTTGCCCAGCAAAGGCAAAAACAACGGTTGGCCATAGGCCGTCTTTGTAATATCGATCTTGAGGAGCGTGACCAGCTTCTTTGGGAGCCGGATACCGAACAACTCCGCTCCATGCTCCGGTATGATCTGAAAACACTCCAGGCCATGGCTACAGGAAAAAACCAGGACCAAGTGCGTATTGCCACCCTGATGACTGAGCTGGCAGCACTTTCCACCTCCATTGCAAAAGGGGACCTGTATTGGAAGCCTGATATGGCGATGCAGGTCTCCTTGGAGTATGGAGGGTCCAAGTTTCCATTCGTTGAAAATGATTGGATGGACAAGGATGATTATACCTTCAATGTGTCGGTGGGCATGAAGACCACCATCTGGGATGGGGGAAAGAAGTTCCATGAGGTAAGACGCAGTGCTGTCAAGGAGAGTCAGGCTCAGCTTGATATGAACCAGGTCTACCAGGCGATACAGGCTCAGGTGGAGGAGGCGTATCACACGTTGCACCTTGCCGATGCGAACTTGGAATACCTCCGTCTCAAACAGAGGTCCGCCGAGGCCACCGAAGCCCAGCAAAAGCTTCTTTTTGAAAGTGGCTATGGATCAGAAGCCGATCTGCTCAAGGCAGAGCTGGCATTGCTGTCTGTAAGCTTTGAGATGGAGCAGCAGTGGCTCTCCTACACCGGAGCCTTTGCCGCAATTAATGCACTTTGTGGGGTAGAGAATCCCTTATTGTAGTGGTATAGTCTCCCTATGGACAAATTCCTGGAACTGCTTAGTAAAGAGATGAGGCCTGCCATGGGCTGTACGGAACCTGCAGCTTCGGCTCTTGCCGGTGCTAGGGCAGGGGAATTGTTGGGAGCGATCCCCACCTCGGTTGAAGTTGTAACCAGCCGGGACATGGTCAAGAATGCCATGGGGGTCGGCCTGCCCAACTGCTCCTTGAAGGGGATTCAGGCTGCTGTAGCCCTGGGGGTATGCGGAGGTCCTGTGGAAGCGGGGTTGAGCATACTGAGCGAGATAGGGGAGGAACAGCTGCTCCTGGCCAAGAACTTAGCGGTCTCCCTTTCCATCAGCCCCACAGTCCCTTCTCTCTACATACAGGTTACGGCACGTAAGGGTGAAAGTTCTGCGGTAGCGGTTATAAGCGGGGAGCACGACCGTTTCAGCTTCTTGCAAAAGGACGGCGAGATCCTGCTCTCCTTACCTGTGGACAACTGCAGTTCGATCCTAGAAGAGTCCGATGAGGATGTCATTGGAAGGGCTACACTGGCAGAACTTTTCGCATATGCCGATTCCGCTCCCGAGCAGGCTATTTCCCTCTGCCTCAATGCCAAGGATACGAACCTAGCCATAGCTGAGCATGCCGTACGCAATGAGTACGGGCTCTCAGTAGGTAGAATCGCTTCAGAGAGTCTCAATATGGAGCCTAAAAGCCTTTCTGAGGCATTTAGCCTTGGATCGGCTCTAGCTGCCGCCGCCAGTGATGCAAGGATGGCCGGCTGTCCGCTGCCGGTCATCATCAACAGTGGGAGCGGCAATCAGGGGATTACCCTGACCGTGCCCCTCGCTGTGGTGGCATCGTATCTGAAGAAGAGTGACGAGGCCTTGGGTAAGGCGTTGGTACTCAGTGAACTCGTAGGTTTATCCCTGACAGCAAGGAAGAATCGTCTCAGTGCCCTATGTGGAGCTTTTACCGCTGCCATCGGCACTGCTTGCGGTCTGGTATATCTGCTCGACGGGGATCTGGAAATTATGGATCGAGCCATAAACACGATGATTGGTAATCTTACAGGAATCATCTGTGATGGTGCGAAAATGACCTGTTCCTTGAAGATATATTCTTGTGTAGAGGCTGCTAATCTTGCATGTAAGCTTGCTTTTCGAGGGTACTCCCCTGGAAACGAGAGTGGAATTGTGGGCAGGAGCAGCTTGGAAAGTATGGATTTTCTATCGAGGATCAGCCGTGAGGGGATGGAGGAGACCGACAGGACCATCCTCTCCATTATGTTGGGGAAACAATTATGAACTATGTCGCAATAGATTTTGAGACCGCTAACAGCTATGCGGGGGGTGCCTGCGCTGTTGCCTTGGCTCGTTTTGACGAAGAAGGGAGTCTGCTTGATTCCTACTACTCGCTTATCAAGCCCAAGCACCCTTATTTCGATCCTGGCATGAGTGCTGTGCACAAGCTCAAGGATGAGGACTGTCTGGCAGCTCCGGAATTCGATGTTTTGTGGCCTGCAATGCGCTCTTTTATCGGACGCGATATCCTGGTAGCCCATAATGCTGTTTTTGATATGGGAGTGCTCAAGGGCTGCTTTGAAGCATATGACCTTGAAGCCAGGGAGATGTCATACTTTTGTACTTACACCATTGCAAAAAAAGTGTGGCCGGAGATGCTCAGCTATAAGCTGACCTACCTATGCGACCACTTCGGTATGGAGTATCAGGCCCATTACGCCCTCGATGATGCCGTCATGTGCGGCAAGTTGTTTGGCAGGCAGTGTCGGGGCAATCTTGCTGACCTTCTTACGCTGAGGAGGTTTCTCATCTCAAGCGGCATCGAGGCCAAGGTTATTGGGCATCAGCAAAAAGAACTCTTTTTCCTATAAAGGGGTAGAGTCCGGTTACCCAAAAACCTAACATTGCATAACGACTGAAGGATCCTACAAAGTAGAGGGCCTCTGGAATCAGGGCCTTCAGTCCCATGATGCCGATCACTGCGACCATTCCAAGCAGGAAGCGCAACAGCTTTCTCTGCAGCGTGGCTTCTACGGAGTAGTTTACCTTCTTGGTCTCAAATGCGAAGCCGAGATAGCCTCCTCCTGCGAGAGCCAGGGTTTTCATGAGGTCTGAAAAGGCCACCTCATCAACACTATGGGTGTTGAGCAGGATGGTAAGGCCCAATCCAAGCACAAATGTAATGACTCCAATGACGAAGGTGAATTTGTAGCGCTTGTCCCTGTCCTCATAGAGAGCACTCAGTTTGGAGTAGGCGAACAAGGTGATACCGATACCCAAGACCCAGCCCCCAAACACATCTATAGGCCAGTGGACCCCAAGATAGAGCCTGCTGGTCCCTACAAGCACTATCATGACAGCACAAAGGATGCTTAAAGCCCGTTTCTTATAGGCAAATGCTAGGGAGCTGTAAAAGGATGAGCCTGTTGTCGTATGACCTGAAGGGAAGGAGTATCCGGTAGCTGTCGCAAGGCGTTTGCCATCGACACTTTCCAACACCTGGAAGGGTCTGGGAGCCCGGACGATGGCCTTGAGCATTCCCATGGAAATAACCGAAAAAAGGAGCGTAGAGCAGATGGTGAAACCCTTGTTCTTGTCTAGGTTCCATAGGATATAGACCATTACGCCGATTACGAATGTCTGTTCCCCAACTGCTGAGGCGACATTCGCCAATGAATCCATGAATGGACTACCGATGTTCTGGAAGAAAAGCAGGATTGTTTCTTGCATAAAAATACTCCTTCCTTAGGAGTATAGGCAACGTATGGGTCACTTGCAATAACGAAAGGGGTACAAACGTGAAGTTAGCCACTTGTTCATTGGTAAGATACCTTTCATGGTTTTCCCATAGGTTGGAGGGAAGTGCTGAAGGGAGTGTATGCTAAATGCAATGGTTTCCCCAATCTGGCTAAAAGCGGAAGAATTACCCAAGTATCTAGAGCTTTCAAAACATCAATCTCATAATTAGGCCCAAAAAGGGAACTTTTATAATTTTCTTTCCGGGGGTTGTTGACAAAACTACAGCGATATTGTAGTTTGCTACTTGCTACGAGGGCGTAGCGAAGCTGGTTATCGCGACGGCCTGTCACGCCGTAGATCGCGGGTTCGAGTCCCGTCGCTCTCGCTTGTTAGAACCGCCTTGAAATTTCAAGGCGGTTCTTTTACACTTTGACCCCTGTTACTTTTTTTGGGAGGCATAATGAGAGTACTTATAGGCATGAGCGGAGGCATCGATTCAACAGTTGCCGCATACCTGCTCAAACAACAGGGCCATGAAGTTGTGGGTGTTACCATGACAATCTGGAACAATCGCTCCGATCTCCCCACCCCCAAACAGAGCAACTCCTGCTTTGCCCCTGACAAGACAGAAGACCTACAGAAGATCAAGGCCATCTGTGCCAAGCTGGGTATCGAGCATCAGACACTTGAGCTCAGTGACCAGTTTGAACAGCAGGTGTTGAGAAACTTCAATGATGATTATATGAGTGGCAAGACCCCCAATCCCTGTGTCTGGTGCAATTCCAAGATCAAGTTTGGGGCCATGGTCGACTATGCTCGGGAAAAAGGCCTTCAGTTCGACAAGTTTGCCACCGGCCACTATGCACGTATTGTGGAGAAGGATGGTAGGTATGCCATTGCTCGTGCTGCGGACCTGAAGAAGGACCAGTCCTACTTCCTCTACCGCCTGACCCAGGAGCAACTCGCCTCCACGCTTTTCCCCCTAGGATCCTTGCATAAGGATGAGGTGCGCCGCATCGATGAAGAGCAAAACTTCCATAGTGTCCGTGAGCAAGAGAGCCAGGACTTTTATGGAGGGGATTATACTGACCTGCTGGAAACAAGCAGTAAAGAGGGTGACATCGTCGACCTCGACGGCAATGTGCTTGGAAAGCATGAGGGGATTTGGCACTACACCATAGGTCAGCGCAAAGGCCTGGGCCTTGCAGCGGAGAAGCCTCTTTATGTTCTGGAGCTCAGGGCCGACTCCAATGAGGTTGTCGTGGGATTTGTCGAACACACCTATAACAGTTCAGTGACCGCGGGCAGTGTTGTCTGGGGCCTTACAGACCATCTTGGCTCTGAAGTTGATGTCCAGGCCAAGATACGCTCCACAGGCTATCCTGTGGCTGCCAGGGCTCGCCAGGAAGAGGATGGCAGGATTACCGCTATCTTTGATTCCGAGGTGCAAGCGGCAACACTTGGGCAGTCCCTGGTCCTGTATGACGGGCCTCTCATCCTTTGCGGAGGGATCATAGAACGGGTAGGGTGATGGTTGCGATTGTATAGACTGCCAATTATGGGTATGCTATATCCACATAGGAGATAAGCAATGCGAGTAATTATTCAGGACGATTATGAGAATTTGTCCCTTTGGGCGGCACGACATATAGCCAACAGGATCAGGGATTACAAACCTACAGAGGCCAAGCCCTTTGTTCTGGGGCTACCCACAGGATCATCACCTTTGGGCACGTATGCTGAACTTATCAAGCTCAACAAAGAAGGATACATCTCCTTTGAGCATGTGGTGACCTTCAACATGGATGAGTATGTAGGTCTGGAGCGAGAGCACGAGCAAAGCTACCACACCTTCATGTGGAACAATTTCTTCAGCCACGTCGACATCAAGGAGAAGAACGTACATATCCTCGATGGCATGGCCACTGACCTGGTAGCCGAGTGTGAAGCCTTTGAAGATGCAATCGCCTCCTATGGTGGCATTGAGCTCTTTTTGGGTGGAATCGGTTCTGACGGCCACATCGCTTTCAACGAACCTTTTTCCAGTCTCAGCAGCAAGACCCGCATCAAGAGCCTTACCTATGATACCAAAGTCATGAACAGCAGGTTTTTCGATAACGACATCAATAAGGTCCCTTCTACAGCACTGACTGTTGGGATCAAGACCATAACCGACAGCAAGGAGGTGGTCATCCTGGTAAACGGGCACAACAAGGCCCTTGCCTTGGAAGCTGCCGTCGAAGGGGCTGTGACCCATCGCTGGACCTGCAGCGCCCTGCAGCTGCATCCCAAGGCTGTCATTGTCTGTGACGAACAGGCCTGCGGCGAGCTGAAGGTGAATACCTACAAATACTTCAAGGATATCGAATCCGATAACCTTGACGTGAAGAAGATGGTTCGCTGAAATAGGGGGGCTGGCAGACTCTCTGTTTGCATCCCCCTATAGCTCTGGACCATCATACAGGGAAAACGGATCCGGCTGGATCCGTTTTTCATGTATGGGGGAATTGTTTGTTTTGGACGGGCCTGACACAAGAGCGTGCAGACCATCATCTTGTATTAGGCTTCTGCCGACAAGCCAAGCTCCTGTACGACCTCCATGGCCACTGCCGGCCTGTCGGTCATGATCGAGTCCACTCCCATCTTGAACAGCCGCACCATCTCCTTTTTGTCATTTATGGTCCAGACCTGGATAATGGCACCCCTGTCATGCATGGCCTTAATGAAGGATGGGGTGATGACTTCGATTCGTCCCTGCCTTGGAGGGACCTGGAAGATTATCTGTCTCGTCTTGTGAAGGCGTCTGGGCAGGGCTTTTGTCTTGTGCAAGATCAAAAAACGCAATACCTCGCTGGTGGTGATGCTGGTAGTGATCCGTGGCTCCTTTCTGCGTAGGAGCTTGAGGTTCGAAAAATGGAATGAAGCCCCCAAAACCCGTTTTTTTGCCTGATTCTTTTCAACTACCGAAATGAAGGCATCAACGATGGGTTCCCCCTTGGTTTTCAAGTCCACATTGAAGCGTTGGGCAGGACACGCCTTGAGAGCTTCGTCCAAAGTGCACAACTCCACACCTTTACCCCTGAAAGGGTAGGTGGCTCCCCCATCGGCGGAGAAGGAATACCCCGCATCATAGCTCTTCAGCTCTTCGAGGGTATGGTCTTCGATCCTTCCTGTCCCGTTGGTGTTTCTGTCCAGGGTGGGGTCATGCCAGATGACCAGGACTCCGTCACGGCTCAAATGTACGTCTGTTTCGATGACATCCACGCCCATCTTGTAGGCGCTCAAGAAAGCTTCAAGCGTATTTTCCGGAAAGTTGGCACTGTCACCCCTATGGGCAACTACACGGGGAAGGGGATCGAAGAACGAGTTATACATCTTCCTTTGGTTCCTTATGGGCCCTGATCCTGCTCATTTTCACAAAGACCTTCTCCATTTTCTGGATTTCGCTTTCGGTAAGTGAGGCTCGAGCAAACACATCCCTCAGAAAGCGGTAGGTCCACAGTTTCTCATGGGCCTGTTTGAAGTAGCCGATCTCATCCATGGCCGAAGTTGCATTAGCAGCTGCATGCTCACAGCGGGCCTGCTCAACCGGAACAGCTTGTACCGGCCATGTCTTGATCTTGTCAAAGAGGTTGAAAGTGATGATCTGGACGGCTTGGGCAAGATTCAGCGAGGGAAAATCCTCACTGGTAGGGATGCTTACCACCGCTGCACACTGGGCCACTTCCTCGTCAGTGAGTCCGTCGGATTCGCGGCCGAATACGATAGACACAAGCCCTTCTCCGGTGCTTTGTACCCGGGAAGCGAGTTGCTCTGGGTTCAAGACGCTGTCTTTTCTGAATTTTCCCTGACGTCGGGTAGAGGCGATAGTGAGAACGCTTGTCTCCAGGGCCTCAGACAGGGTTTCGTACCTCTTTGCATTCTCCCAGACATCCCTTGCATGCAGGGCAAGGGTCCGTACCCGATTCTCATCGTATTCCCTGTCACCTATCAGAACCAAGCGCGTGATGCCCATGGTCTTCATGGCGCGGCATACAGAACCGACATTGGCACCGTCTTGAGTGCCAACCAGCACGATCTGAATTCTACCCAAATTACTCTTTTGATCCATACATAGAGTCATATCAGATATTGAAGCTTTTTCCAAGCTGGTCTATAGTTGTTTTATGACAGACACACCCCAGGCGAATAACCGATACATACAGATTTTCCTTGGAATTCTTGCAACCCTCGCAATCCTTGCGGTCCTCAAACTTTCAAAAGATGTGACCATCCCCCTGATTCTGTCATTTTTCTGCTTCCTTATTTTCAGCCCTCTGGTACGTCGACTCGACAAACTTCACATCCCTAGGATTTTTTCTGTCACCCTAGTCATGGTTTTGCTGCTGTTTTTCTTCATCGCTGCAGGTTGGTTTGTCATCATGACTGTCGATACCCTGGTCAGGCTCATCCCTTTCTATGCCGACAAGGTGGTCTCCCTTGACCGCCTGCTCTCCAGCAAGCTCTCACAGTTTATCGAAATGCCCGCTGGTACCTCCTTCCTTGCTGTGCTTCCTGTCAACTGGTCGAACCTCGCCATAAGCAGCCTGACAAGCATATCCAACAAGTTCCTTTCGGTAACAAAGATAGCGATGCTAGTATTTATTTTCTTCCTGTTCCTCTTATTGGAACGGCAGAGTGCCATACCCAAGTTGTTGGCCGCTGTCCCCCGGAGCAAGGGCCTGAAGATAGCAGTGCTTTTTGAACGCATCACACGACAGATATCCAAGTACCTGTGGCTCAAGGTTGTCATCAGTGCGATGACAGGTGTCCTGTTCTACCTTACTGCCTTGGTGACCGGCCTTGACCTTCCTCTTCTTTGGGGAGTGCTCGCCTTCGTCTTCAACTTCATCCCTTCCATAGGCTCGCTGATCATCACCACCCTCACCATTGCAATGGCCCTGATTCAGTTTGCCCCGAACTGGTCCAATGTGATCTACGTAGGCATCATGACTATCAGCATACAGACGATCCTTGGCAATATAATCGATCCGAAACTGCAGGGGGGACAACTTAACCTCTCTCCGTTCGTCATCCTCGTATCCCTCTCCTTGTGGGGGTATATCTGGGGCATCCCGGGGATGTTCCTCTCCGTGCCCATAACCAGTGTCCTTCAGATCCTCTGTGCAAACGTCAAGTCCCTCAGACCGATCGCCATCCTGATCAGCAGCGGCAAGAGCTACCAGCGTGAAAGCGAGAAGCAAAACGCCCTTGCCCGCTACCTGCGGAAGCAGGATAAGCTCAAACGGGGGGAAAACCCTTCCGACAAGAGCAGGGAACAGGCTGAGGACATTGAGGCGACAGGCTCCTACCATAGGGGTGATTTCATCATGCCGGAGAACTTTGGCGAGAAGAAATGAACGATTTCCCCCTTCTTAGTGATGAAGATGCCCACCAGTACGCCCGCCATACCTTCTCCCATACCCCTGAAGACCTCCTGGCTTTCAAAGACCTGATACTCGGCTTCTATGCCGAGCATGGTCGTCACTTTGTCTGGAGAGATACAAGCGACCCCTACGCCATCCTTGTCTCGGAGGTGATGCTCCAACAGACTCAAACGGGCAGGGTAAAGCCAAAATATGAGACCTTTCTCTCCTGTTGGCCCTCGTTTGCCTTTTTGGCAGAAGCCTCGACAGAGGAATTGCTTTCCGTTTGGAAAGGGCTAGGATACAACCGGCGGGCGCTGAACCTCCGTAGGAGTGCCAGGATGACCGAGGAGTGGGGCTGGACCATTCCCAATGACCGGGTTTTCATAGAATCCCTGCCGGGAGTGGGTAAGGCTACAAGTGCCGCTATCAGGAGTTTTTGCTTTGGCGAGAAGTCCGTCTACCTTGAAACGAATATCCGCCGTGTCCTGCTTACCTGCTTCTACCCGGAACAGGAGGAGGTGAAGGACAAGGAGCTTGAACTGTTGCTCGATGAGCTGAGCCTCATCAATGAGGACATGAAGAGCTGGTACTACGCTCTGATGGATTACGGTGTCCTGCTCAAGGCCCTTTTCCCTAACGCAAACAAGCGTAGTGCCCACTATACCAAACAGAAGAAATTTGAGAATTCCAACCGTCAGATACGGGGACAACTCATTCATCTGCTTACCGACACCGGTCCGAAGCCCCTTTCCACAATCTATGACCTGCTACGTCATTTTGAAGATGAACGGGTACTCAACTCCCTCGGTCAATTGGAGGAGGAAGGGTTTGTCCAGGAAAAAGAGGGTGTGTATAGGATCAGTGAGGAGTAGTCTTCGCTTTATCTGCCAGCAGATTCCCACCCATTCCAATAAGCATCAGGATGGCTCCTATGAGAAGGTTGGCTGAAAAGGCATCAAAGAACAGGGTGTCTATAGCCAGACTCATCAAAATTTGGGCAGAAGAGAGCAGCAAAGCTGAATAGATCGCAGGTACCTTGATGATGACGTACGAAGTTGAGACCACAACAAAGATAGCTAGGAGGCCTCCGCTGAAGATAAGCAGGGATGATACCGATGGTAGGTTCTGGATGCCTGTGATGGTCGGCTTGGGTGCTGTGATGAAGTAGAAGAGCACTCCTGCTATGAGGCCTGTAAGGAAGTTGTGCCTGGAAGCGAATATCGGCCCCTTATAGCTTGCAAAGGTGCTGTTCAGCACCATCTGCGTCATGGTCAGTGCCCCTGCCAAGAATCCCAATAGGATGAATCCAAAGACAAAGGTACCCTCTCCTCCGAGTGCCATGATGAAAATTCCTGCGGCGCTGATGCCCAGGCTCGCTATCTTCCTGGGAGTGAGCTTCCGTTTTTTCATGCCCATAAAGCCGGTCAGGTCAAAAACCACCGAGAAAAAACTTTGCCCGAAGACCGTGCTTGCCATCGCAAGGGACGCTCCGGTATAAATGATCGTATAGTAGTTGCAGTTTAGGATAACCAGACCGAATATACCGTTGAACCAGAGGTACAAAGGGGCGCTCCTGCGCTTGGGGTTGATATTCCTGTTGTTTTTTCCTGCCCACAGCAGGAGGGAGAGAAAAACCAGGCCGATACTATGGTTGACGATAAGAGAAACACCCATGGTCACTTGCAGACCCAACTGGGTGTTGGCTACTACCATGATAGAGATTATCATGCCGGTAATAAAATCAAGGAATAGATAGAGTGCCTGTTGCATGTTGGATATTGTACTGCGTTTGCTCTTGTCAAGCCAGTAAATAAATCCCTACAATGAGTCATGACAGTTCAACCGATCGATACCAGTAAGACAGCTATGTTGGAAGAGGCCCTCCTTGCCAAGGCTATGCCGCCGGGAAGCCTTGGCGAATTGGCCCGCCTGGCCATCAGGATAGCGCTCATCACTCCAAAGCCGCTTTCCAGGCTTGCACTGCTGCTCTTTGCAGGAGACCACGGCATAGTCGCTGAAGGGACGACCCACAGCCCTCAGGAGATAACCTGGCAACAGAGTGTGAACTTTGCAAAAGGGGGAGGGGCATGTGGGCTCTTCGCACGAGTTCACGAGGTGGACCTCACCGTAATCGATATGGGAGTGGATCACAGCTTCTCACCATCTGATGGAATTGAGGACTGCTCGCTGGGACGTGGGACCAGGAATTTCCTGCTTCAGGACGCCATGGATATGAAGCAGTGCCAAACAGCCATGGAGTTGGGCAAGGAGCATGTCCGTACGAAAAGACTGGCCGGTTTTGATTGCATTGCCTTTGGTGAGATGGGGGTAGGCAATACCAGCAGTGCCTCAGCCATCGCCGCTGCCGTCACAGGGTTGCCGGTGAGAAGGATTACCGGCAAGGGAAGCGGCCTCAGCGATGAGGAGCTCGAGTACAAGTGTTCCGTACTCGAGCGTTCCCTGGAGAAACACCCCTCACGCGATCCTTTGCAGGTGCTTGCCTCCCTGGGAGGATTTGAGATAGCGGGCATTGCAGGGGGGATCATCGAAGCTGCTTCGCTCTCCATGCCGGTCCTGCTCGACGGGTTTATCGTTACCGCTGCAGCCCTGATAAGTTGTGCCTTGGAGCCCAACTGCAAGGACTACCTCATCCCGTGCCACCTGTCGGCACTTGAAGGGCATGACCTGCTCTTGCACTATCTCGAACTACCCGCTCCACTTCTGTCCTTGGGAATGCAGTTGGGGGAGGGGACAGGCTCCCTTACTGCCTGGCCGATCATCAGGCAAGCCAGCAGCATCCTCTCAGAAATGACAAGTTTTGATACTGGCGGGGTGACAGACAGCACCTCCTTGTTGAAGGAAAAGGGGTTGTTGCCATGAGAATAGGAACCACCAGCTATATCCTTGCGGATGACATCCTGCCCAATGTGCGTTACCTCGCCCCGCTAATCGATGATATCGAACTGGTGCTGTTTGAAAGCGAAGGGGAGGACAACCTCCCTACCAAGAGTGTGGTTCGGAGCTTGAAAACACTTGCCCGGGAGCATGATCTTACCTATACCGTCCACTTCCCCCTCGATGTCTATCCGGGCTCAACGGACAAACGGGTCCGACAGAGGACCTTGGACACCTACATGAAGATTCTGGATCTGACCCAAAGCCTCGACCCTTTCGCTTATATCCTGCATCTTACTCCCGATCTCTACGGGGTTTCCCCCTCGCATGACATTCCTGCATGGCTCTCCTCTCTGGATGAGAGCTTGTGCATGCTGTTGGAACGCACCTCCCTCGATAGCCAGATGTTCTGCGCAGAGACCCTGAGCTACCCCTTTGCCCTGGTAAAGTCTCTGGTAGACAAGCATGATCTTGCAGTCACCCTCGATATCGGACATGTCTGGATGATGGGCTATGATGCAAATCAGAGCTGCTCTTCCCTGCTTGCAAAGAGCCGTGTCTGTCATCTTCATGGCGTTGACAGTTTGTCAGAGGACCACAAAAGCCTGACTGAGGGAGACCCCCTGCTTATCGAGGGGTTCCTCTCCTCGCTGATGCAGCAGCAAGAGATGGATGGCAAGGAGCGGGTGCTCACGTTGGAGGTGTTCAATCAGCATGACTTTCTTACATCCCTCTCCCTCTTGCGGGAAAGCCATGCTATGATGGAAAAAAGAGAGGAAAGCAAGCTATGGCAACAATTGATCTGAAGAGGGCTCAGACCCATGCATCCCCCCTCGGGGAGACCAAGGGATCCATCTCCTCCACAACCAGTGGTGTGCGCATACAAACCCGGTTAAAAAGCCAGACCAGCCTCATCATTGGGGGAGGTCGCAGCGGGAAAAGTTCCTATGCCCAGGATTATGCCCTCAGTGTCTCCGAAGGGACTTCCAGCAGGGCTTACATCGCTACTGCGGAGCCTATTGACCGGGAGATGAAAGAGCGCATTGCAGCGCATCAGAAGGACCGTGCGGACCGGTTCATAACCATTGAGGAGCCGCTGGACCTCGCCCAGGCCATAGGTCAGCTTCCCCCTTCAGTGCAGGTCTGTGTTGTGGACTGCCTTACCGTCTGGTTGGGAAACCTCCTATTCCATAAGAAAGACACCGCCGATGAGATCAGGAAGCTGATCACCATCCTTAAGGATCCTCCCTGTGATATCCTTCTGGTTACTAATGAGACAGGCCTTGGCATCATTCCCTCCGATGCGGAAAGCAGGGCTTTTCGTGATATAGCGGGGTGGATGAATCAGGATATCGCATCAGTATCCAAGAATGTGATTCTCCTGGTAGCAGGACTTCCCTTGGCACTCAAAGGAGAAGTGCTGTGATCGAAACTGGGTTTTCGGGTGCTTTCCGCACCCTTACCCGCTTTCCGATTCCCGGCAAGGAGACCGCTAGGGAGAGCCGCACGCTTTTCTGGTTTCCCCTTGTCGGCTCTGTCTTGGGAGCCTTTTCCGTCCTCCTTGCCCTTCTGCCGGTCCCTTCTCTTGTCCGTTCCTCCCTCATCATCGCCTGTTCGGCATACCTGACACGGGGGTTTCATCTTGACGGGCTCTGTGATGTGGCAGATGGGTTTGGAGGGGGCTGGACCAAGGAAGCGACCCTGCGCATCATGCGCGACTCCAGCGTGGGTGCCTTTGCACTCATAACCTTGGTCTGTACCCTGCTTGTACAGGTCTTTGTCATAGCTGAGCTACTCGACTACCTTCCTCTTTTGGTGTTCGTCCCAGCCTTGGCCAGGACGATGGTTGTCGTGGCAACCGGCCTCTCCTCCTATGCTAGGGAGGGGGAGGGCACAGCATCGTCCTTGGTGAGCCAAAGCGGCGCAGGCCATATAGTCGGCCCTGTTGTCCAGCTGATACTTTTTCTGGCCTTGCTGTTCCTTCGGGAGAGTCCCTCCTTCGCCCCTGCATGTTCGGCCTCTCTTTTCGCCCTGGTCATGACAGGGTTTCTCCTGCATAAGAGCAAAAGGCGTATCGGAGGGGTCACCGGTGATGTATTGGGAGCCATAGAGGTCCTTTCCGAGAGCGCCGCCTATCTCGGGGCCTTGATGTTATTGACCTTTACGGGGTAATTTTCCCCCATACTATACGTAGGAGTTCTTACATGATGGATATTGTCTGCCTGGATTTGGAAGGGGTGCTGGTACCCGAAATTTGGATTAATGTTGCCCAGAAGACCGGGATAGAGGAGTTGCGTCTGACAACACGGGATATCTCGGACTACGATGTGCTGATGCAGGGAAGGCTAAAGATTCTCAGGAAATACAACCTGAGCCTGGCTGATATACAGGATGTGATCGCAACAATCGAGCCCCTTTCCGGTGCCCTTGATTTCCTTTCAGAGCTCCGCAGCAAGACTCAGGTGCTGATCCTGAGCGATACCTTCACCGAGTTTGCCAAACCGTTGATGAGCCAGCTTGCATGGCCGGCTCTCTGGTGCAACAATCTGATTGTAGATGAGAGCGGCATGATAGCAGATTACAAGCTGCGTATCCGCGATGGCAAGTTCCACGCTATCAAGGCCCTGAAGGGTCTGAACTTCCGAACCTTCGCCGCAGGAGACTCCTTCAACGACCTGTCGATGATCGGGGAGGCCGATGCGGGCTGTCTTTTCAGAGCCCCTGAGGCAATAGTGAAAAGCCATCCGCATCTGAAGCAAGTGACTACGTATCGGGAGTTCTCTAGTGTAATACAGGAGTTCTTGGAAGGATGAAGCGCAAGGAATATTTCTCTCTAGCCATTACGATGCTCGTCCTCCTCCTTTCGATGCTTAGCGGCTATGTATTGCTCGCACTGGTCTATGAGGGAAACCCTTTGCTTGTCGGCTCGATCGGGCTCGTAGTGGTATTGGTCTCCTGTTTTTTGGTGGTGTATCTGTACAAAATGAGAAAACTGGTAGATGAGGACAAAGAGGATGAAAGCAAGACTGAAAAATGAGCTGCTCCAGGCCCATGCCTGGCAAGAGAGAAAGACAGTGGTGTTCATGAGTGACTTCGGCTCCTCTGATGGGGCTGTAAGCGCCATGCATGGGGTGGCCAATGCGGTCTCGAATCACCTTCGCCTTTCTGATCTCACCCATGAGATTCCACAATTCAACATCTGGGAGGCCTCTTATCGCCTGATGCAGGCGATGACCTACTGGGCTGCCGGAACGGTCTTTGTTTGCGTGGTCGATCCTGGGGTCGGCAGTGATCGCAAGAGTGTTGTCGCCCTCACAGCGAGCGGCCATCTGGTCGTTACCCCCGACAACGGCACTCTTACCCATATAGCCGAGCATGTCGGCATCCTGGAGGTGAGGGAGATTTCGGAGGGTGCGAACCGCCTGGCGGGAAGCCAGAGAAGCTACACCTTCCATGGCCGCGATGTCTATGCGTATACCGGAGCCCGTCTCGCCGCATCCCTGGTTGACTTTGAGCAGGTCGGTCCTCCCCACAGCAAACCTGTGAAGCTCAAGCTTGAAAAAGGCCGCCTCGAGGGGGATACCCTGGTGGGGGCCATCGACATCCTCGATACCCGTTACGGTTCGCTTTGGACCAATATCAGTGATGAGTTCCTTGAAGAGATGGGGATCCCCTTCGGTTCCATGCTGCGTGTGACCATCTCCAAGGATGAACGGATTGTCTACGGCTATCCGGTAAAGCTCTGCAGGGGATTCACCGACGTAGGGAAGGGAGAGCCCCTGATCTATGTGAACAGCCTGCTCAATCTCGGCCTTGCCCTCAATCAGGGAAGCTTTGCCTCCGAGTACGGAATTGGTACAGGGGAAGGGTGGAAGATTACTTTTTCAGTGGTATCATAAGCGTATGAAGCGCTTGCAATAGGAGGTTCGTATGGAGAAGTCCAAAGGGATGCAGCCTGTGAAGATGGTTGTAGTCATTGCTATCGGAGCCGCCCTGTATGGGGTTGGCGGCCTGTTGAGTGTACCTGTCTTTGCCAATACCACGATCAAGCCAGCTATGGCTATCCTAGCTTTGGTAGCTGGGATGTATGGCCCTATAGTCGGGTTTTTGGTCGGCTTTCTCGGACACTGGCTTACCGACATGTTTGCAGGATGGGGTGTCTGGCCCACCTGGATGTTGGGCAGTGGGATCGTTGGAATCGTTATCGGCCTGTTTCCCATGCTTACCAAACATGCTTTGGACAAGGGTATCTTTACCACCAAGCAGATCGGCCTCTATATCGCCCTTGCCTTTTTGGGAAACTTCTTCGGATACCTCATCAGCGCACTGCTTGACTTCTTGCTGTTTGCAGAGCCCCTGGACAAGGTCATCACCCAGCAGCTGATCATTGCAATCACCAATACTGTAGTCATCGGTATCCTTGGTACCCTGCTGATGATGCTTGTGGCCAAGCGCAATAAGGACAGCAGCAACCTGAGCCTGGATACCAGCAAGTAGGGATGCAAGAGCCGATTATCTCGTTCAAGGATTTTCAGTTCACCTACAAGGCCCAGAAGTTCCCTACGATCAAAGGCATCTGCCTCGATATCCATCGGGGTGAGAAGGTCTTGCTCGTGGGGCCTTCTGGCAGTGGGAAGAGCACCTTGGGCCACTGTATCAACGCACTCATTCCCAATGCCTTCGGTGGAAAGATCGAAGGTTCGGTCACTGTCGCTTCCCTTGACGTCTCAAAGAGTGACATCTACGAGGTGAACCGCCACGTTGGAACTGTCCTGCAGGATAGCGATGCTCAGTTTGTCGCCCTTACCGTGGAGGAGGATATCGCCTTCTCCCTGGAAAACCAGTGCATGAGCCAGAGCGAGATGATCCCTCTGGTCACCGGCATGGCAAATATTGTGGGAATGCAGGATTTCCTCAAGCAGAGCCCCCAGGATATCTCCGGAGGCCAAAAGCAGAGGGTAAGCCTTGCCGGAGTTCTGGTTGATGATGTGGATATCCTCATCTTTGACGAACCGCTCGCCAATCTCGACCCTGAGACAGGCAAGCGTGCCATAGCCCTCATTGATGAGCTGCACAAAAGGACCGGCAAGACAATCATCATCATCGAGCATCGTCTTGAGGATGTCCTCTCTTGTCCTGTAGATCGCATCCTTCTGCTTGAGGATGGCCTTCTCGTTTGCGATACCACCCCTGAAAAACTCCTTTCAGGATCCCTATTGGAAGAGAAGGGGATCCGTGACCCGCTCTACCTCTCCGCACTCAGGCAGAGTGGGGCGGACCTTACCAAGGCCAGGGGCATCGCTTCCATCGATACCATTGATCTTGAACCCTACTGCCCCTTGGTGCGTACCTGGTATCAGGCAAGACCGAAAAGGGTGGAACAGGAAGGCCTGAAGAGCCAGCTGGTCATATCTGACCTCAGCTTTTCGTATGATGGGATCAGGGATGTGCTGTCAAACGTCTCAGCTGAGATATGCGAAGGGGAGATGATCAGCATCCTGGGAAAGAACGGGGCTGGCAAGTCGACCCTTGCCCAGATCCTCATGGGGATCAACCAGCAGGACAGCGGAACCATCAAGTTTGAAGGGGAGGATATCTCCCCCCTCTCCGTCACCGAACGGTCGGCTCTGATCGGATTTGTGATGCAGAACCCCAACCACATGATCAGCCACTCCATGATCTACGATGAAGTCGCCTTCGCGTTGCGGCAAAAGGGGTACTCCGAAGAGGAGATACGCCCTCGGGTGATGGATATCCTGGAGCTCTGTGGTCTGCGGGCCTACCACGCCTGGCCCATATCCGCCTTGAGTTTCGGACAGAAGAAGCGGGTTACCATAGCCTCCATCCTGGTGACCGAACCGAAGATACTCATCCTTGACGAACCTACAGCCGGGCAGGATTATGTCCGTTACTCCCTTTTGATGGAGTTCCTCAGTACGCTCAACAAAAGGATGCGCCTGACCATCCTCTTCATCACCCACGACATGCATCTCGCCTTGGAGTACACCGACCGCTCTTTGGTGCTCTCAGACGGGTTGCTGCTTGCTGACGAGCGCGTCAGTGAGGTTTTCAGCAACAAGGAGCTGCTGCACCAGGCCAATTTGACAGTGACAAGCCTGTATACGTTGGCCGAACGGTGTGCGATCGAGGATATTCCTGCTTTTATCGACTGTTTTATCCAAGGGGAGAAAAACCGCCGTCCTGAAGGGTTTGAGGCTGTCTCCCTCGAGAGAGAGGAGCTGCCGAAGTTGCAGGGAAAAAGGCCGAAGAAGAAAAAAAGGGTTGTCAGAGAGAAGGAGAGCGGTAAAAAGTTTGGCTTTGCCTTGAGTTACGAAGACACCTCTTCCTTCGTCCACTCCCTGAACGGAGTGACCAAATTGCTCTTTTTCATGCTTTGGATAGTGCTCTGTCTCACCACATTTGACCTTCGTATCCTTATTCCTTCTATGGTTTTCGCTCAATTTGCCCTTGCCTCATGCAAGGTCCCCATGAAGAAGTTTCGCCCGTATATCATTGCAATGACCTCAGTCATCCTCATCAATGCCCTGTTCATCTACCTGTTCTCGCCAGACCAAGGGCAACGGTATCTGGGAACGAGCCACCTGTTGTTGGGATCCTCCTCTCACCGGTACGCCCTTACATTTGAGACGCTGTTTTATCTCGTTGTGGTTTGTCTGAAGTACCTCTCCATCTTTCCCATGGCCCTGTTGTTTGTGACTGCCACCCATCCTTCGCAGTTCTCCTCTTCGCTTAACAGGATAGGGGTACGCTACAAGACCAGCTATGCTGTAGGGTTGGCGATGAGATACCTGCCTGAGGTCACCTCGGCATATACTCATATCCTGCACGCCCAGATGGCACGCGGAGTGGACATCTCCAAGAACGTCCCTCTCAGACAGAGAATCTCCTCCGTAGGGAAAATCCTGGCCCCTTTGGTGCTCTCTTCCCTCGACCGCATCGATGTGGTTGCCAATGCAATGGTCCTCAGGGGTTTTGGCAAATATCCGAGAAGGAGTTGGTACCTCTCCAAAAAGATGAAATTTTCTGATGTACTTGTCCTTATTCTCATGCTATGCTGGATTTCCCTTAGCCTCTACCTGCGTTTTGGCAAGGGCGTGATGTTCTGGTTTCCCTTTTACTAGGGAGTTATAGCAGCTTGGCTGGGGAATATCGACCAATAATGCTTAAAGTGTGGCAAGGGTCTTGACACTTCGCCCCGATATCCCCATCTTATGTTGCATTAAATCCAAAGTGACGCCAACGCGAATTTTAGGAGGCAAACTGTGTCCGATATGTTTGTTCAGGAGATGGAAGAACTACTGGTTGTTATGCGAAAAGAGTTGCTCGATAAGCTGACTGAGGATAATAGTGACTTCAGGGAAATGGTCAATGCCATGGGAATCAAGGATAGCATTGACGTTGCTGCCGACGATATTGCATTCAAGAAAATGGAAGCTATAAATAAGCACGAGGCTACCCGCCTACGATCGATAGAGAATGCCCTTGCCCGTATCCATAACGGCCGTTACGGTCACTGTCTCAAATGCACCAAGAGAATTCCTGAGGAGCGGCTAAGAGCCATTCCTTATGCAGTTCTCTGCATTGATTGCAAGAGTGCTGAAGAAGCCCCGGGAAGGCGATAGTATCCCAAGGTGGAAAAAAACAGATGCTGCTCTTCCCTGAGGATGGCAGCATCTGTTTTTTGTACGGTTTCCCGTTGCATTTTCTGCGATGTCAAATCGCAAAGCGATCAAAGAAACGGGTTGTCCTGCTCGTCGCCTATGGTAGTTGCCGGCCCGTGCCCTGGAAGTACCTGTACTTCATGAGGGAGCTTCAGCAGCCTTTTGCAACTCTTGACGATCTCGCTATAGGAACCACCCTCAAGGTCAGTGCGGCCGATGCCCCCGGCGAACAGCGTGTCGCCGGAAAACAAGAACTGACCTTGTTCATGGTAGAGGCAGATGCCTCCCTTCGTGTGTCCTGGTGTGTGCATGACCAAAAGATGGCTGTCATGGAGGAACTGGTTGTCTGTAAGAAACCCCGTCGCCTCACTCATTCCTTTCAGTGCCTTTTCATACCTTTGGAGGAAACTCTTGTCAAAGCAAGTTTCGGTGAATCTCTCATAGGCTTTTGAGCCTAGGTAATGGGAGTCTTCTTCAGAAACAAGCACCTCCAGGTGTGGCCACCGCTCTTTCAGTTCACCCAAGGCCGTAATGTGGTCCCAGTGGGTGTGGGTAAGCAGGACTGCAACAGGTCTTACGTTGTGGCTTTCAACGGCTTTGATGATGCGAGCCCCCTCGTTGCCCGGATCTATGATCCAGGCACTGGATGTCTCCTCATTGCCCATGATGTAGCAGTTGGTCTGATAGGGTCCCACAACGATCCGGTCTACGAACACAATCTACTCCTTGTTGGAATAACTTACGGCTGCGGTGCGGCCCTTGATGTCCATACCGTTTAGTTTGGCGATAGCCTTCTCACAGTTCTCTTCTGTCATTGAGATGAATGAGTACTTGTCGTGAATCCGAAGGCTAAAGATGTCCTCTCTTGTGATCTCCAGCTCTTTCTGGAGCAGGAGGGAGAGTTCCTTGGCATAGAGGCGCTTCATCTTGCCAATGTTGAGGTAGAGGGTTCTCGCACCTTCCGGCAGTGGCTTCTCTTCACGTCTTTTCTGGGGTGGTCTCTCCTGTTTCTTGCTTTCAGCCTGAGGTCCCTTTTGCGCCTGTTTGGGCTTGCTGCCTTTTTGTGGTGCGGAAGTCGTCCTTGTTTTCGGGCTGTTTGCGTTTAGCACTTCTCGAAGCAGGTAGGCCATGAAATAACTGCGCAGGGTGAAGGGAACGTTTTTCTTGATGAGGCGCTTTAACTGTTCCAGTTCTTCTGGATTGGGGTCGGCCTTGGTTTTTCCTGCAAGTACTTGAATGGTCCCTATAAGCAGGTCTTCTTCACTTGCGTTGCTCTTGTTGTCATTTGCCATGAGCATTTCTCCTTAGATAATCGATTGCTCTTCAGACCCGTACCAGCGGATTGTGAGAGCTTTGTGTTTCCTATATGTGGCAGTCCTGTCCACTCCCGGCCGCGGGATTGGAGTCAAGAGCTCTTAACGAGCCTGCCTCAGTGCCCACAGCAAGGAAAACGCTGTGGACAATCAAGTGGATACCGGCTCATGCGGTCACACTTTACAAGGAAGGGGAACACGCTGGCACGTGCAAAAAAAAACTCCTTCCAAGGCTATTCAGGGTAAGGGCATGCGTTCCCCTCGTCCCCGAACAGTTTGGCTCAGAATACCCAACAGATCATGCCCTTGTCAAGGAAATGCAAGGATTTAGGGGATTTTGGGCCGTTTCTTTCTTTGCCTAGGGTGCTTTGTTTATGATAGTATCGTGGTATGGGAACCTTTCAAGCTGACATACTGCAAAAACAAAAAGAGATAGAGAGGCATCGTGGTGACCTGCAGACTCTCTATGCCGAACTGGGCTCCAGCATAGCCCTGATCGAGCAGACGATACCCCTAGGCCTCGCTCAGGAAGAGTTGGATCGGTTTCTGGAAGTGGACATGCGGTATGAGGAGGCTCGCCAAACCTACGAGAGGATAAAGGGTTTCATCAGCCAGATGGAGGACCGCTCCCGCAAGATACAGGAGATTGAGGCGGATATCCGTGCGCTGAACGGGCCGCGAAAGAAGCTCCATTCCCGCATTGGTGCCATCGCATATGAGGCATTTGGTTCAAATTCGTTACCTGATTATCTGAATGAGGTGTGTACGCCCTTGTTTGCAGAGCACCATGACACCGTAAGGAAATTGCAAGGTGCCTTGGAGCAGTGCAAATCCCAAAAGGGAGCGCTATCCTCTGTGCAGTGCGCACTGTTGAACATGCGTCTGCAGCATAGCCGCAAGCAGGTGGTCCCTCTCCTGGTCAAAGCCGGGGCGCTGTTGTCCGCCATCGGCTGTGAAGAGGACCTCCAAAGCTTTGGCAAGGTGAGCCTGGTCGCTGAACTTTCCCAGTTCAAGAAAAGGGAGCAGGCCCTGCAACAGGAGCTGGACATTCACCATAGTGCCGTAGCAAAGCTGCGCTCACAAGAGAAGGAAAGCCCGAGAAATCAACTTGAAAGCAGTAGGATCCAATTCAGGGAGATGGAGAAGCAGAGGGCTAGGGTAGGTTTGCTCTATGGTAAGGCACTCTACGAGAAACTGAACGGCAACGGCTCCCCCCCCCTGATAGGCGCCGCATCCATGGCCCTCATGGAGCAGATAACTTTGCACCTGCATCGTGTTGATAGGCTTGAAAAAGATATAGTAGGTCTGCAAAACCTCATGAAAGTAGAGGAGCTTGAGGCTCAGATAGAGCTGGAGAACCAGAAGATACTCCACCTCCGCACCCAGATAGAGCAGAGCAATAGGCAGATATCACAAGTCGAGCTTTCGATAGCACGCAAGAGGGAGGAGATAAGCTCCCTCCGGCCAAAGAAGATGTTGTTAGATTATGAGTGAGCAGACCACCAAGCCGCCAAAAAAGAAGAATACCCTCAGCGAACGAATAACCCTGGATGGAGGGAAAGGCGATGAGAAGCCCCCCCGCCCAGCCGCTAGGAAGAAACCCTCTGTCTCCACCTCCAGGGCTCGGGTAGACATGCCGGGAAAACTCAAAGGTAGTGAAACGCAGAAGAATCCATCTGCTGCAGCTACAGCCGGCAAGCCGAAGCCGGCGGCAAAAAAAAAGGGCCCGGCATCTGGAAAGAGTGCAAAACCGACAAAGGGCAAAGTCACCCCTGCAAAGAAACGCTTAGCCCCGCCCAAAGGGAAACCGGTGGCAAGAGCGAAGGTAGTGCCTCCCAAAGTAGGGTCAAGACGTGGATATCGTCCGTCACTGGCTTTCCGATTGCGCATTCCTGTCTTTCTTATCGCCTTCGCAGTATGTGCCTTGGCTCTCTTCTTAGCTTTTCATAAGGAAGCGGGGCCAGTGGGCAGGTATGTCTCATCGGCTCTCGCCCCGTCGGAAGTTGAAGTGACCATCGAAGCCGGGATGAGCGCTAAAGAGGTGAGCTTGGTGCTTAAGGAAAGGGCCGTGGTCGAAGACGACCAAGCGGTGTTGCAGTTCTTTACCGACAACAATCTCGCCACTACCTTACGTAGCGGCGTCTTTATGATGGAGAAGGGGATGGCCTTTGATGAGATCGCCAGACTTCTCACAACAAAGGTGGGGTCGCTGGCCCTGAAGGTCAGCCCTTCCTTCACCCTGGACACCATCGACAGGTATCTGGCGAACCGTGGGTATGCCAAGAAGGGAGAGTTTCTCAAGGCCGCGGAAGCATTGAGAAGCGAGCATTCGCTCTCATTTGTAGAGGGGTGGTTGCTCAGCGGGGTGTATGTGGTTCCTGAGAAAGACGCGGCAACAGCTCTTGCACAGTCTATGTTCGATGCGATGCTTGCTGTCGTGCAACCCCACTTGAACTCTGAGCAAGTGGCTGCCTGGGGATTGGAGAAGACACTGATAATCGCCTCCATGATCCAGGCAGAGACACAGGATGTCCAACAGATGCCCCTTATCGCTTCAGTGATCTACAACCGCCTTGAGGCGGGAGAGCCCTTGGGCATCGATGCCACCACGCGCTATGAGATAGATGACTGGGAAAATCCCATCCCAAAGAAGGCCCTGGAGACCAAGAGCCCTTACAATACCCGAAGAAAGGTCGGCCTCCCTCCCTCTGGAATCTGCTCCCCTTCAAAGGAAGCTGTTGAAGCCGCCCTGTTCCCGGCGGAAAGCCCGTATTTCTACTATCTGCATGGCCTGGACAAGCGTCTTTATCTAGCCGTAACCTATGATGAGCATAAAGAGAATATCAAGGCTTACCGGTAAAGTGCCATGCCTTCGGGCCCTCAGCTCATCCTTTCTACAGGGAGGCCAAGGGTGGAGCCTGTCAGGACCAGGCAGTCTTGGCTGCCCTTCTGATCATCAGATTGTCTATCATAGCGTTTCCACGGTGGGTGAGGATATACCAGACCAAATCTGAAATTTCGGTGGGATCGATCAGGGCAGAGTCGTCAAGGTCAGGCCTGGCCGCGCCGATCATCTCGGTCGCCACCCCGCCGGGGGAGAGGGTGTACACACGGATCCCTTCATGCTGTACCTCCTTTGCTAACGATTTGGTAAAGCCTAGGAGGGCGTGTTTGGAAGCTGCGTAGGCACTTTGGGATTCGTAGCCATTGTGTCCCACTACAGAAGCTATCTGGATAATTGTCGGGACCGAAGAGTCCCTCAGCCAAGGCAGGGCATGCTGGCAAAGGAAATAGGGGGCCCTTGCATTGATATGCATGATCCTGTCCCACTCCTTTAGGCTTGTTTCTTCCAGTGACCGGTTCAGGCATATCCCTGCATTGTTCACCAGGAGATCGAGTCCTCCCAGTTTTTCGCCAGCCTCCCGGATGAGCTGCTGTGGAGCATCAGTCTGTTCCAGGTCTATCTGGATGGTATGCACCTGGGCTGACAGGGGGTTCTGCAGAAGCTGCCCTTTTGCCTCTCTCAGACTTGTCCCATCCCTTCCCGCAATGCAGACATCAATGCCGTTCTCTGTGAGTTTTTTTGTTATGTGGAAACCTATACCCCTTGATCCGCCGGTAATCAGTGCTCGTTGTATTTCCGTTTTCATCGTATGTGACTCCTCCATGTCAAAGGTTGCTTGCTGATAGTACAGTATCTGTCAGCCAGGGTTGCCAATCATAACATTTGCTTGGGATTAAAGCATCCGCAGGCAAATGTTGCAGGGGATTGAAGAGAGACCCACCGAGCAGCCCGGTGGGTCTTGTCATTGGCGTTACTTGAAGAAGGTCCTGCGTAGCCAGCGTTGGGACTCTACGGCGTTTCCTCGGCTCATCAAATCTCTCAGTTCCTGCATGACCTCATCCGTAAGTCTGGATTCGATCATCTGTAGGAAAGCCACGCTTTCGCGCAAGGCACCTTGTCCATCTTCCCTGTAAGGGTACTGGTCCATGGAGAGCCAACCGGTATAGTTGGTTTCCTTGAGCCAGAAGAGTGTCTCCACAAACAGGGGGAAGTGCACCGATCCGATTATCATGTCATCATCCCAATGGCCGTAGTTGTCATTGAAATGCATGTGAAAGAGTTTCCTCCCATATTCCTGGAGGATGACGATGGATTCCGCCACATTCTCCCCGCCGACCAGAGCGTGACCGGTATCGATGGTGACACCGACATTGTCCAGGGCTGTCTCTTTTGCCAGGAGAAGGGTGTCGGAGGCCCTTGCCATGAAGCAGAAATTACGGGGCTCCTTTGGCTTGTACTCCAAAGAGAAGTTGATGTCGGGGGCAGCCTTGGCCACCTCTCTGATATTCTCCATCAGATAACGGCGTTCTAGGGCGATGTTTGACTGGAGAACATAGTCATACCCATCTTGGCCTGGCCACAGGTTCAGGGTTTTACAATCCAGCTTCCTGGCCATTTCCACGCATTCGAAGGTGTAGTTTACAGCCTGTTTCCTAATCTCCGGGTCTTTGGCTGAGAGGCTGCCGCGACCCCAACGCTTCTGGCCGAAATGATCGGGAATAATGGAAACGCAACGGAGGTTGTACTTTGCCAGCATCTCTCCTACCTTGTCGACATTGTCGCTAGAGACATCCCATGTCCCTACCAGCTCAATGCCTTCGACTCCGTCGATCTCCGACGCTTGCTTGATGAGGGTCTCCTTGGGCAGCTCATCCTTGTAGCCGCTGGAAAGGAACCTGTCACAGGTGTTTCCCAAATTACCTAGAATAATTGAATACTTTGCCATATTTGGCACCTCCTTATTCATCTTTCTATGACGCTTTCTCGAAGAACCAGCTTTCCATGAACCAGGATATCCACTGGGTCACTTTTGCTCTTTTCTATGATCTTCTCCACTATTGTTCGGGCAGCCAACGCCCCGATATGCTGGTTGGGTATCCTGATGGTAGTCAATCTTGGTTCCATCATCGAAGAGATGGGAAGGTCATCGAAGCCGATGATCGAAACATCCTTGGGGATTTCATGCCCCTCTTCCTTGAGGGCCTTTATGACTCCAAATGCCGCTATGTCATTGTAACAAAAGAGCGCTTCTGGAAGGTGCCCCCCCTTGTGCAGGTAAGCGACCATCTCTTCATAGGCTCCATTGAAACCGGGTCTGACTGGGATGAAGCTCCGGTCTGAAGGGGCGAGCCCGTACTCATCCATTGCCAGGCTGAAGCCTCGCTCCCGGAGAAGGATGTTCCCCGAAGTTACCGTAGATGTCACCATCATGATGTCGGAATGCCGTTTCTCCACCAGATGACTGATGATGTTGTAGACTGAGCCCACATTGCTCATGTTGATGAAATCAGCCTCCAAATGCTCAAAATGCGTATCTATTATCACATAGGGGCAGGTGAGGTCATTCAGGCTCATGATGTCCATGGCCCTGAGTTCTGTTCCTAAGACGATGATGCCCTTGGGTTGCTTTGTCTCCATTTCCCGAATGAATGGGGTGAGGCTTTCAAGTGTCTGGGTAATGATTTCAAAAGAGTAGCCATGCCCCTTTACCACCTGGTTGATCCCTTCGATATAGTTGACGATGAATGTATTCTGGTCTTCATTGAGCAACAGGCCGTGCTTGCTGATTTTTGCCAGCACGATTACGCCATGCTGGGGTTGAGGATACGCACGTTCCCCGGGCACCCTGTAATTCATCTCTTTTGCGATTCTAATGATTTTCATTCGGGTTGCATGACCAATCCCTTTGTGCCCGTTCAAAGCCAATGAGACGGTAGTCTTTGATACTCCCGCCTTC
>LFRM01049544.1_pt2 | contig 26760 bp, 25 predicted proteins | sample 618341 | NCBI WGS metagenome assembly LFRM01 (sample SAMN03654438, study PRJNA283298) | anaerobic digester metagenome | isolation source: pool of bioreactors CSTR01a, CSTR02a, and CSTR03a thermophilic anaerobic... | place: Denmark: Kgs. Lyngby | collected 2014-05-21 | reverse complement strand
CGCCGTTCCTGCGGCTAAAAGTGGAAGTATATAAAATAGAACTCGAACATCGCCTACCATCACGGCTGCAACTGAAACCTGAGCAATATTGAAGGCCCAGGCACCTGCGACACTTATCCAGGGCAAACTGAAATCATCTCTGTATTTGGAATATATAAAAGACATAACGGCAACGGCCATGATGCCTCCTGCCAGACTGCATAGGAATGAAAACAAGTTTCCTGTCATGATCCAGGCAAGAAAAACTCTGATAAGGGTTACAGCAAAAGCTTCCTTTACGCCTAAAAGTACCAATGCCACAAGCGAGAACACATTCGCCGCACCAAGTTTTATGCCAGGGAGAGGCATTGGAAGGCTTGCTTCAAATATGTTAAAAACCAGGGCCATGGACGCAAGTAGAGCTGTGATAATTAGGTTTTTAAGCTTCATCAGTAGGTCACTCCGTCAACTTCTGATTCCCCTGTCAATCTTATTACCAGCCGATGGGGTAGACAAATCGCCGAATCCCCCGGTTTTTTGAGCCAGCCTCGTTTTACACAGTCCTTGTCAGGACAGTCCGCTTCAACGACAGAAATCCTGCCATCTTCAACTCTAATCTTGTTGTAACCGTTCTTGTACCTGATAATGATTTCTCTGGCCGGATCACCCTTTTTTAGAAGGACTCTCTGCAGAAGTTTCCCCTCCTGTGTTATTTCAGCACTCATAACTTCAGGGTTTTTGGTTGCTGCTCTGACGCTCCATAGAACACCGGATATAATAAGTATAGCTAAAAGGATCATGAACATGGCCCTGTCGCCGCGCCTCATTTTCATCACTGCACCGCCGGCTCGATTTTCATATCAGGATCTTTTAGTACAAAAGCGTCCTTTAAGCCTTGAGTAACATGAACTATTATCCCTTGTGGCCTTTCTGCTACAAGGACAGCCTCAATATTTTTCAATTTATGTAAAAAGGAGATGCTCTTATCTAAGCCCATCACAAATAGTGCTGTACTTAGCGCATCAGCATCGGTCGAATTCTCGCTTATTATTGTTACAGACCTGAGATCTGACTTAGCCGGGTATCCGGTAGCCGGATTGAAAATGTGATGGTATTTGACCCCGCCCGATTCAAAATACCTCTCATAAGGACCGGATGTTACGACAGAAATATCCGAGACTTCAACTATGCCAAAATATTCTCCCCTTGGCATGAAAGGGTGTTGAAGACCAAGCTTCCATTTTCTCGACGTCGGCGAGCTCCCAAGAACTGCAATATTTCCTCCGAGGTCGATAAGGGCCGAGGAGACGCCATCTTTTATAAGCAGTTCCTTGACTTTGTCTGTCACGTATCCCTTTGCTATGCCTCCAAGATCTATTCTCTGTCCTTTTGCCGTCTCTATAAAGATCCCGCTCTTTCCATGTGTAACAAGGACCTTTCTAAAATCTGTCAGAGAAAGAGCCCGCTTAAGCGGAGCAGGGGCAGGTATGGAGGCTTTCTTCGTGCCTATACCCCAGAGTTTGACTATCTCTCCTATCGTAGGATCAAACGAGCCCTCTGTCTGCTCTGACCACGCAAGTGCTTTTTCTATAAGAAAGCCTGTCTCTTCTGAAACTTTTACCGGATAATCTCCTGATGCTCTGTTCACTAACGAAACATCAGACAAAGCAATGTTAACGGAAAAAAGGTTCTCAAGCCTTTCTATCTCATCCATCGCCTGGGTAAGAGCCTTATCAAGTTTTTCTCTGTCATATCCATATAGGGTGATCCTTACAATTGTGCCTAAACGGTATGATTCTCTTTGGGCCTTTACAGGGAATTGAATGCCGGAATCGATATTTACCCGGGATAAAAACATGATAAGTACCACTGCAACGGCCGCAGCTACTAGATAAACTATGGGTTTTAATGAATACATTTTTCTTCTCATAGTTTTTCGTCAACCGCCTCCAAATTTTTACCGTTGCACGTTACAGTCCGCATACATTTCTATTATAGCAAGACTCTGCCGGGAGTATGCTGCGGGCTATAAAGACCAAATGTTTTCCTGGATTTCTGCAGAGGAGACCTATCTTCTGAAAAGTTTTATAGTTACAGCACCGTATTCGGGAAGGTATTTCATCGGGTCAAGCGCCGTACCCTTTGCATTGCGCACTTCAAAATGAAGGTGGTTGGTAGTTGCCCGTCCGGAACTTCCAACTGTCGCTACGACATCTCCCTGTTTCACGGTCTGCCCTACCTTGACGCCCATTGTAGAACAGTGGGAATAAACTGTCCAGAGCTCGTCGGAGTGGTTGATAATTACAACTCTGCCATAGCCTCTAAAACCCTTTCCTCCGTTGGAAACAACCTCAACTATCCCGTCTAAAACAGCATATACCGGAGAGCCTTTTGGAGCAACTATGTCTATGCCAAGATGTTTTCTCCTGCCCTTTGACCTTGTTCTGTTGAAGAGGCTCGACAATTCTCCTGATCTCAAAGGCCACTTCATATCACTTATGAGAAGAGGTGCACCTCCGCTGACCATTTCCTCCTCGTCCCATTCTATTTCACCGGATGAGGCAAGTTTTCTGTGTGCAGTTTCTAGAGGATCTTCTTGAAGGGACTGATAATCTATCTCTCCTGCGTACAAGTTAGCTGGAGTGAGAAGGAAAAAGAAAAGCATGAGACATAAAACATAAACTCCTCCGATCTTCAGACCAAAAAAGTTTTTAAAAACACCTTGTTTCTCTTGTTTTGTGTGATTTAAATAACAATTATTTGCCTCTGTAATACAATCCATGGAAGACCCCCATGACCTTTAGGCTCAGTCTGGCCATTTTACCACAGAGCTAAGTCCATGTTCTGGTTATATGATCGACCATCTCTTTCATTATGTTGGGGTCGGCCTTTCCGTTTCTGCTGCGAAAAGAATGATCCGATCCCTCTATAGTGAAAAAATGTTTCGACGTCTCTGGCATGTTTATCTCTCTCAGCACTCCTAGACAGCTCTCCTCAGAAAATATTTCATCACAGCTGCCTCTGAATGATATAAGGCCCTTTACCCTCACGTGAGACAGCATGTCTGAGGGTAGTTCTGAACGGAGAGTAGAGAGAATGGGAAGAGACATCATCCGTTCTTCCACATCTTTGTAGGCCATAAGCCCCGTCCCGCTGATGATTACTCTCTCTAAGACGGGAAAGTCGTCCCTATCGATGCAGTTTATCATCTCAGCCGCTGCGGAAAGAGCAATAATCCCTCCAAGAGAAAAACCCCATAGCCATATCGGGCATATTGGCGATTCCGATCTTATTTCGCATATAGCGTTAAAAACGTCTTCTCGTTCCTGAGCGAAGGTTTTACCTGAAAAAGCTTTTCTTATCCACTGTTGGACGTCATTTGGAAAATCCTGCCTGTTTCTTATCTTTCGGCTCGTCTCTACCAGCCAAGGAGTAAACCCTCTGTCGGAGAGGGTCTCGGCAAGAAAACGGAACTTGTTGTGATACCCCATGTTGGCACTGCTGTGAACTCCGTGCAGCAGAACAACATTTACCCCTATAGGAGACTTTGGAGAGGAAGAAGAGACTCTTACCTCCTTATCTCCGAAGGTTCCGGGAAGCGTATACTCGCTTATGTTGGCGTATTCCGAGATCTTGATCATTATCCTGGTCCTGTCTTTAAATTATAAAGAGGGCGGATATCCGCCCTCTTTATAGTATTTTTTAAATCTTGAGTTTTTTATTTTCCTTGGTGCGCTGCAAGAGCAACAGCTGATGCGATCGAAAGAAGCTTTGTTTCAGCTGAATCGGCGCGGCTTGTCAATACCACAGGTGCAGCAGCTCCGAGAACGATACCTGCCGTTTTGCTATCTGCGAAGTAAACTATAGCCTTTGCAAGCATATTTCCGGACTCGATGTTAGGCACGTGAAGAATATCGGCATATCCGGCTACATCTGATTTAATACCCTTGTGTGCAGCAGATTCCGGTGATACTGCATTATCAAGCGCAAGAGGTCCGTCGATCAGGCATCCCTTAATCTGGCCTCGGCGGTTCATCAGTGTGAGTAGGGCTGCATCTACAGTCGGAGGCATGTCAACATTAACTACTTCTACTGCTGCCAGCGCGGCTACCTTGGGGCAGCTTACTCCAAAAGCGTGGGCAAGCTCGACTACGTTCTTGACTATGTCAATCTTGATCTTGAGATCAGGATACATATTGAATGCTGGGTCGGAAATAAAGAAAATCCTGTCGTAACCCTTTATTTGATGGATGTAAACGTGGGAAAGAGTCTTACCTGAACGGAGACCTTTTTCCTTGTTAAGTATACCTCTGAGGAAGTTGGCAGTCGCGATCATGCCTTTCATGACTATCTGGGCCTGTCCGCTAGATACGAGTTCAACAGCCTTAAGAGCTGTAGCGGCTTCTCCACCTTTTTCATCAACTACATCGTAGTTCGCTAGGTCAATACCAAGCTTGTCTGCGACTTCTTTAATCTTGTCTGCATTACCGACGAGAAATGCATTTGCGACACCTGCTTTGCGCGCGTTCTCTACCGCTTCCATAACATCGGCGTCTTCAGCACATGCAACGCTGATCTTCTTGGGTCCTACTTTTTTTGCATACTCGAGCAGAGCATCGAGTGTACGAATCTGTTCCATTTAAGAAACAACCTCCCTAGATTTATTGTCACAGGCTGAACGCCTGCATTTTATAAGAATACGTGAATTATTATACATGCTTATCCAATCAACGTACAACTGCGAGCAAATTGCAGAATTTTGAGAATATAGCCGACTTTTCTGCTCATAAAAAAGCGTGTGATGCAAAAAAGCACCACACGCTTCGACTCAAAATATGGTTTTAAGCTTATGCCATGAACATGGCTATATCATCATCGACTTTGCCGATACCTGCTATGCCAAACTTCTCGACAAGGACCTTCGCCACGTTGGGCGAAAGGAATGCAGGGAGAGTGGGCCCGAGATGAATGTTTTTTACTCCCAGGTAGAGAAGAGCCAGCAGGACTATTACGGCCTTCTGTTCATACCAAGCTATGTTGTATGCGATGGGAAGTTTATTGATGTCGTCAAGGCCAAAAGCTTCCTTAAGTTTGAGCGCTATGACAACAAGTGAGTAGGAGTCGTTGCACTGCCCAGCATCAAGAACTCTAGGAATGCCTCCGATATCACCAAGGTTGAGCTTGTTGTAGCGGTACTTTGCACATCCTGCTGTCAGGATTACAGTATCCTTCGGGAGTTTGTTTGCAAACTCCGTGTAGTAATCTCTGGATTTCATCCGTCCATCGCAGCCTGCCATTACAAAGAATTTCTTAATGGCGCCCGATTTGACCGCATCAACAACCTTATCGGCGAGAGCTATGACCTGATTATGGGCGAATCCACCAACGATGGTCCCTGTTTCAATTTCCTCAGGAGCAGGAAGCTTTTTAGCCATTTCGATGATCGCTGAGAAATCTTTTTTGCCATTGGCATCAGGAACTATGTGAGGGCATCCGGGGAATCCGGAAGAGCCTGTAGTAAATATGCGCTTTTCAACTTCTTCGCTCTTCGGCGGGACTATGCAGTTTGTAGTGAAGAGGATAGGACCGTGGAAAGTTTCAAATTCCCCAACCTGCCTCCACCATGAACCACCGTAGTTTCCTGCAAAGTTATCGTACTTCTTAAATGCGGGATAGTAGTGAGCCGGCAACATTTCACCATGGGTGTAGACATCGACGCCGGTTCCTTTTGTCTGTTCAAGGAGCTGCTCAAGGTCAGTGAGATCATGTCCGGAGATAAGTATCGCCGGGTTTTTCCTTACACCGAGGTTAACCTCGGTGATCTCGGGGTTGCCATACTTTGATGTATTGGCTCCATCAAGCAGGGCCATGCCCTTGACTCCGTATTCACCTGTTTTGAGGGTAAGAGCTACGAGATCATCAGCACCAAGGCTGTCATCCAACGTCGCTGCTAGCGCCTCGTAAATGAATGTGTTTATGGAGACATCTTCCTTGCCCAGATTGAGCGCGTGATCTACATAGGCAGCGATACCCTTTAGTCCGTACACTACCAGCTCTCTCAGGGAACGCACGTCCTCGTTCTCTGTAGCAAGTACTCCTACAGAAGCTGCCTTTTCTAACATGGCCTCTTTGGTCTCAGCTTTAAATGTCGCAGCATCATGAAGACCGCTGACTCCAACTTTTGCTTTGAGGCCATCTCTTAAGGACATCATCTTCGTTATCTGTTTTTGTATAGCCTCCGGGTCGTAATTAGAGTTGGTTATCGTAATAAAGAGGCTTCTCAGAACTTCATGATTTACCTCGGATATTTCAGCTGCGTTTATCTTGCCCTTAACTACCAACTCGGAAATACCTTTTAAAGAATAGATGAGAAGATCCTGGAGCTTCGCCACCTCTTCAACTTTGCCGCAAACACCTTTTACTGTGCACCCTTTATTCATTGCTGCTTCTTGACATTGAAAACAAAACATACTCATATTTTTTCCCCCTTTATCTTGTTGTTTACTCAACACTCTCACTTATTTCAAGCGCGTTTCGAGATCGGAAATCGAGCGTCTTTAAATCTTTAAGTCACTGGTTTCCCGCTCAGGATCATGCGGGAAAGACGGTGAGAAAGTTGTATCATTTTTATTATGCTTTTAGGCTTTTGCTATTTTCATCCCAAATTTGACCGCTTCTTCTTTAGCACTTTCGTTTGGATTCCAAAGGTTTTTGAGTCCGTCTTCGTCTATCAGTTCAAAACCTGCGTCCTTCATAGACTCAGAAATTACTTTATTACCCTCTCCGCTCCATCCGTAACAACCAAATGCCGCAGCCTTTTTATTCTTGAATTTTAGTCCCTTCATGAGGTGCGCGAATCCCGCAACTGAATGAAGAACGCCGTTACCAACAGTGGGTGAACCCATAACCACCGTCTTAGATTTGAAGACCTCTGTGATAATGTCATTAGCATCCTTCTTCGCAAGGTTGAAGAGTTTGACTGTCACATCTTTGTCTGCAATGGCGATTCCCTCTGCGATCTTCTCTGCAAGCTGTTTCGTACCGTTCCACATAGTTTCATATATGATCGAGATCTGGTTTTCCTGATAGTTCTCTGCCCATTTAGAATATTTTTCGACTATCTGCATGGGGTTTTGTCTCCAGATAACTCCGTGACTTGTAGCTATCATGTCGATCGGCAGTCCGAAAGAAATGATCTCAGCAAGTTTCCTCTTCAGCATTTGGCTAAAAGGGGCGAGTATATTAGCATAATATTTTATGCACTCATTGTCGAGTTCGCACTGATCCACCAGATCATTGAAGAGTTTTTCGGTAGCATAGTGCTGACCAAATGCGTCGTTGCTAAAAAGAATATTGTCCTTTGTAAGATACGTGGCCATGCTGTCCGGCCAGTGGAGCATCGGCATTTCGACAAAGACCAACTCCTTGCCGTTTCCGATATCCAGTTTGTCCCCTGTCTTTACAACATGGAAATCCCAGTCCTGATGATACTGTCCTTTCAGCGACTTTACAGCGTTGGCTGTGCAGTATATCGGCTTGTTGGGTATGTGCTTCATCAGCGCCGGAAGAGCTCCACTGTGGTCGACCTCTCCATGGTTGGCAATGACATAGTCTATCTTGTCGAGGTCTATCTCCTTTTGCAGGTTTTCCACAAATTCATCTGCGAACGGCATCCACACAGTATCGATCAGGACCGTCTTTTCTTCCTCGATGAGATAAGAATTGTACGTCGAGCCTTTGTGGGTCGAATAGTCATCCCCGTGGAACTTGAGAAGCTCCCAGTCAACCTTGCCTACCCATGAAACATTGTTTTTTATCAACTTCTTCATTAACGTTCACACCTTTCTTGAGATTATAAAAATACCAATCCACACCATGTGGGAATTTCAAACATACATGTATAAAAAATAGCAAATCATCAGATATTTTGCATCAGTACAAACCACATATGAACATATTATCGTTTAAAGTTCTTTTATGGTTTCTAATTTCTTGATCTTCTCAAGCGTATCGCATATTTTCTTAAGCCCAGCCTGCGGATCTTCTTCATCAAGGACTGAAGATTCCATAGGACAGATACCGTCTCCCTGCCTGTTTTTTATGTTGACTGAAAGCTCGGCCCAGCTTCGTGGTATTCTTCTGTCCTTTAAATACTCCGCCGCCGGCAGACTGATAAGCTCCGCAAAAACACCTTTCGCTCCCGCGCAAACGCATAGCATCGCGGCAGCCTTTCCCACAACTTTATCTACTACAAATGCACCCTCCAGCTTGTTGCCCTTTTTCCTGTACAGACCCATCAAGGGGGAGAGCCCTCTCCCTTTCTCGATATCTGTTATATGGCCATCCTTTATCAGGATACAGCCGGCCTCGCCTGCAGCGATAATACTACGTGCCCTTTGAATGACATCGTTTGGGACGGTCAGCTCATCCTTAACCATCAACACTGTTCCTCTTTAGACATCTTACCTTCAAGATATTTTACTAATATTGGTACTAACGTAAACTGTATTACTACACCGGGAAGTCCTTTCAGAACTGAATAGACTGAAGAGAGGAGAACCAGGCGACTGGTGTCAAAACTCAAAAGAGCAGCTAAAATTATCCCGTTGGTTATCCTTCCTGCTAAAATAGCAAAAAACAGTGCTAAATAAATGGAATATCCTCTTACTCTGTAGGCCCAACCGCTTATCATTCCATAAAGAGACAATTCGCAAATAAGGACCGGCAGCATCGGGAAGGTTGGAGGCATGCCCGTTATGAGGCTTGAGAGGAGGGGGGTAAGCACACCGCAAAGCAGACCATATTTAGGACCGCACATCAAACCGCACAAAAGCACGGGGATATGCATAGGCAAAAAAACCGTTCCTCTAATCCCGAAAGCGTGTCCGGCAAAAAAAGGTATGATGATACCAAGCGCTATAAACAAACCTGATAAAACGACCTTGTTGTTTTTTCTCAAAATTTATTTACACCTCATTATATTATAAGATTAAAAGAGTCTTAAATGCCTTAATTATCCATGCTATTTGTTTTATTTACCTTGTAATAATATTACACCATCCAGTACAAATATCATTCAACCGTCACTAAAAAACACATTAACAGTCGGTATTTATGTCTTTCAGACAGCGCAGTATACAGGCCAACTTTACCAGCAGATATAACTTGCTGGGTACGACCAACATCATGGAGAAAAATACAACTTTGATCCTATAATCGCTGGATGTAAAACGATACAGGCCCCTGAGTTTTCCTTAGGGGGCCTGTAAAATCGAAGCTATTACCGATTTAATGGCGGGCTCGGCCGGAGTTGAACCGGCGACCTACGGCTTAGGAGGCCGTCGCTCTATCCAACTGAGCTACGAGTCCGCAACGCAAGAGGTAGTCTATCACGTACCATTGTCTTAACGCAACACTTTTCGAAACGGAAATGTTATATTATTACGCCTCGTTACTCATGTTTTTACGTTATGACAATCTGTTCATGCGGAGGATAGTTTATGCATTTCCCCGTCAAAAACAAGGAGATCATTTTTTATAATTTTAATGATGCAAAATATTCACTAAGCTTTTTGAGTCCCTCTTCCAGTAACTTGCTGTCCCCAAAACCATAGCCAAGCCTGAAACATTTTTTCTCTTCAAAACAGTCGCCGTGGCAAAGCAAGATTCCAGTCTTTTCATAAATATCGGTGCATAGTGTCACTTCATCAATATCATAATCATAGTGAACAAGCACTGTGGTGGTAAAGCTCTCACCGTAGATCGAAAGAGCTGGTTCCTTTTTGATCCACTCATCTACTATCTTTTTGTTGGGCCTGACTATATTGCGCGCCCTTTCAAGCATTTTGTCATTGTTTTCAAGTGCAATGGCCGCAATTAGCTCGTCAAAGACTCCGTTGCAGATGGAGTCGTAAGATCTCCTGTTTTCTAAGACGTCGTATGCCTTTTTTTCCTTTACAACAGCCCATCCAACCCTAGTTCCGGCCATCGAATAGATCTTGGACATGCTACTCGTTGATATCCCTTTTTCATAGAGATCTGCGACTGAGGGCATATATTCATCCGAAAGACCTCTATATATTTCGTCACAAAGGATGTATGAGCCGTTTTTCTCAGCAATTGTAATAATTTCTTTCAGTTCGTCTGCATCCATGTATGAGCCGGTAGGGTTGTTCGGATTGGACAAAGTTATAAGTTTTGTTTTGCTGTCTACAATACGGTCCAGTTTTTTCGTGTCGACTTTATAACCATCGCTCTTTTCAAGATGTAGAAAGCGAACTTCAATCCCTAGCGCCTCCGGAATAGAATAGTGTTGCTGATAGTTGGGAACAATCGCAACAACATTGTCTCCTTTTTCAAGCATTCCTGTTAAAACAGCAGAATTTGCACCGGTACCTCCGTGGAACGTTAGGACCATTTCCGGCATGATATTCTTGTATGTTCCTGCTACTGCTGCAAGAAGACGGGGCAATCCAAAGAAGGCTCCATAGTGAAGATGTGTCTCAAAGAAATACTTTGTGAGCTCTTCTTTGTTTTCTCCGCTAAGCTCAACAAGTTCGTCTAGCGAAATAGCTTTGACACAGCTTGCACCAAGGTTGTAACTGCAACAAGCGTCTCGTGGGTTCAGCCATTTTTCGACTTTAAAATCTTTAATCGCCAAATCAATTTCCCCCTTTTGCAATTGGAATTTGATAACGTTTCAGCCACACAAATATGTCCTAATTATGCACCGGCAAGATACCTTTGTCATCTATGGACATTAAAGCTGGATGTCAACAACTTTCAGCGAACCTTTTTGAGACACCGTGATCTTAACTAAGGCTTTTAATGTAGCTCTGTTTTCAAGATATGAGCTAAGGCGTCCAAGGTCAAAGTCCTTAGTATCATAAACATCTATCTTTACAAGGGCGTCGCCCGGTATGACACCGGAATAGAATGCAGCGGTTCCCTTTGCAACATCTTTTATCAGAAGCCTGCCCTGGGGATCTCTCGACATCTCCTCGAACTCAAGGCCGATGTGTTTTCGTGACGAAGATACTGGCAGAGGCTCCTTATAGTAAGTGCTGGATTCCTCCGAAACAGAGTAGTCCGGCGCGGTCACCCTAACAGATATTTTTTTGCTTTCCTGGCGTATCGTGTATTCAAGCCTTATATTTTCTTCAAAACCGCTCACCTTTAGGACACTTACTCCATTCCTGTCATCAAGAAAGGTTTTTTTTCCTTCGCTCTCCCATGACCTTGTTATCAGCTCTACTGCACCGGGCACGCCTCTTTCAAAGATAAGGTCTTGGGTGTGATCCATTTCTTTTTTTGAGCTTTCTCTCGCACGCTCTTTGATATTTCTTACTTTCTGCTCATATGCAGCCTGCTGTTGTGCCGCCTCTGCTTGGTTATTACCGTTCCCTGCAGCTAAAGTTGCCAGAAGCACTGCCAAGCCTATGGTATCCACATAGACACCAGTATGGCTGCTGCTGTAGTTCTGGTAACTATGGTGAGGGTACGGCGACGGGTAGGGATATGCATTTGCTAAAGGAATGGGAACAATCGAAAAAATTATAAAAAGAGCTGTTATCCTCACATACCTTTTCATCTCTCTTTTTTCCCTCCTTATATCTCCTGTGCTATCGAGCAGACTTGAAGGTTTCAGTTACACTGTGAAAAAGGCTCATGTTTTCAGGGATACCCGATTTTGCTATACCTACCATGACATGGCAGTTCTTACCGTCAAAGAGAATCGTCTGAAATACAAGCTTCTTTTGATCACCTGAAGTATAACCAACTATCTCGACTCCACTAAGCCCATCTATCTTTACCTCTTTTTCAGAGATAATTTCTATTTTTTCACATTTTTCTATCATCCGCATCTTCTCCTTTGCAAAACCAAGCTGTTTGTCTGGTGTTACAAAGGTGTTCGAAAGGCGCGAGACTACAAATAGCGAACCGTCATCTTTTTTTGTCGGCAGTAAGCCATCTTTGGTATATACCACGGCACCATCAAGCAAGCCGGCCAGTTTGAGGGAAGTTTTTCCTACATCAACATTGCCAAGCGATATTCCAATGGGAGAAAGGTCTTTTTCTCTTTCCCAGAATGCACTTTTTATCGTTTTTAGAACGGCTTCAGACCGTTTCTGGTCTTTGGCGGGATAAATGCCGTTTATCATCCAACATTCCTTGCCTCTGTCTATTATGAGAGTCCACTTACCTACGAGGGTGGAAGATGTTTTCTGAAATATCTTCATAAGCATTACGGGTGTACCGTTCCAGAGAAATTCATTTTTCATCTTAAGCTCCATATCGTCCTGCCGGAGGGTCGCCTCGTTGAACTCTTCCAAGAGAACAGTGTATGGCAGACGTATGACAGACGCTTCTAATGAGACTTTTTTCGCTTTATCTACGCACCCTGCCTGTGTCTTGTCAAAAGTGCAGCCTTCAGGCAACACAATATAGACCGGCATGACGAAGACCGAGGTGTGCTGGGTGCTTTTTTCTGTATTAATGACCTTAAAATCGTCAGCAGAAGCGCTTCCTGTCATAAAGATCAAAAGTAAAATACAGGAAAAGAGCTTCGCCGTTTTTTCAAATAGACTCATTGCTCAGGAACAACAACCTCTATGTCCAGTTTTCTCTCGGTCTTGTTATCATCTTCCTGATCTGAGTCTGAATCATTTTCGTCCAAATCCTCAGCGTCAGGTCTGATGGACCCGTCCTCTGTAATACCGGGAATTACAGGCAGTCCAGGCGCAACTTTTTTCAGTAAATCCCTCAAAAAACCCTTCATCTTGCCTGAAGTTAGGTTTTCAGAGAGTGAGTCTGCACCCAAAATAGCCCTGTTGGTTCCTATGGAACGGAGAGCATCAATTTCTTTTTCCGCGGCACCGTAATCCTTAGCCCTTATATAGAGGAGACCCAGTTTATATCTGGCGTCAACGTTATCAGGTTCAATCTTTACAAGTTTTTCATAATACCGGACGGCTGAGTCGTAATCTTCCATACCAAGGCTACACTCGGCAAGACCTCTGATAACCCTAGCATCGTCTCTCAAACTGAATTTTTGGGCCTTGACAAAAAACTCGGCAGCTTGGGAATAGTCCTCTGAACGAAGCAGTGATTCGGCTTTGGTGATGTTTCTGTCCCGGATAGTTTCAACAGCAAGAAAGCCTGTCCCAACAAGAAGAATTATCACCAGGATGACAACAAATCCGGATAAGAAACCTCCTCTTTGTTTTTTCATATCGATTCCTCCAATCAATTCAAAAATCAGTTGCGTTTTCTGTTTTCAAAGACGGCTTACGTGAGCCCTTTAGCCCTCAGGAAAGGTTAGAGCTCCAGTTATATTTTTTCAGTTTCATGAATTCGCCGGCACGTTCTATTAAATGGATGCCGCAGAAGTCCATTGGGTAGAAAAATATGTCATTGAGCTTGAATCCAAAATAATTACACATGAGAGTCCAGATTGCAGCTCCGTGAGCAAAGACGAGTATGTCGCCGCTGGGATTGTTTTTAAGTATCTCTTCGAAGACCGGGACCGTCCTCTTCTGCAGGTCTTTGAAGCTTTCCCCACCGGGGGGTGCGACGGAATCAAATGAGGTTCCTCTTTTTTCATATAACTCATTCCAAGTGGACCTGACCTCGTCGAAACTCTTGCCCTCCCACTCTCCCAGGTGTATCTCACGAAGTCCCTTGATCTGCTTTATATCGCATAACCTGCCCGAAAGGGATATCTCAGCGGTGTCTATCGCCCTTTTTAAGTCGCTCGAGAATACAGCCCCTGCTTCTACGTCTTTTAAAGCGTCTGATAATTCTCTTGCCTTCAACATACCCTCTTTAGAAAGCGGGTAGTCTGTAGAACCGTAGTAAAGCTTGCCATTATGGGGAAGCTCTGGCTTAGCATGCCGAATCAAATATATTTTTTGTTTTTCGGTTTTATCCAACAATACACAACTCCTACTATTTGGAGGTTTATAAAAAACCTATGATCTTTCTTTTCATATCATATACTCTATTCTAACTTCTCTGCCTTTAGCGCGCCTCGGTATAAATTCCAAATTATTAGAGGAAATACTCATCTGAGGGATCCCAAGGTGGTGAGACAATACATAAAAATTCGAGTGTTTCATCTCCGTTGTTTACAACATATTGTTCTGCTGAAGGGGGGACCAGCACAGTTCTTCCTTTTTTTAGTTCAACTGCGGTCTCGTTTATAAAAAGAGTGCCTCTTCCCTTGATTACCCAGTACACCTCGGAAGATTTTGTCAATCGATGCGGAATAGTTCGTCCGTTTGGAAGCACTTCCGCATGGGACAATGAAAAACCTGAGAAGGGGAGGTTTTCTTTTTTAGGGTGAAGTATTTCAGCGAGGGAACAGAGATCTCCCGCCAGAAAATGTGATTCTTCCTTGGCATCTTTTACAACAAATTTATCCTCCATCTAAAAGCCTCCTGTTTTTGTATGTACCATTATACAGACAGTTTTCGATATTTTATCTCAAATTGCCCTGCATTTAATCCTTTAACACAGGGGGTCAGCGAACCATACTTAAGGTGTCCTCCAATATTTCCATTTGCCTGTGCTCTCTTCAAAATAATACGTCTAGGGAACGTCGCCATTGACTGTTAATAAGGGAGAGGGGGTCATCCGACCCCCTCTCCCTTATTATTTTTAGCGTGTAGTTTTATACTTCCCTTGGCTGTTCTTTGTAGTGAGTATGGAGTAAATGGTGTGACTTTTCTCCGAGGGGTTTGCCAAGCCAGTTATCGTAAAGAGCAATGATATCTGGGTTCTTATGCGACTGGCGAATGGTCTTATCTTCATCCACTCTATAAACTGCCGCCGTTCTTGCCGCCCGGACCTCTGCATTCACAGGCTGGGGCTGTCCGCCGCCGCCGATACAACCTCCCGGGCAGGCCATTATTTCAATAAAGTGATAATCAGCCTCTCCTGCACGGATTTTGTCCATAAGTGTCCTTGCATTCTTAAGAGTGTGAGCGACTGCAAGCTTTACGGTAACGTTATTACCGTTTATCGGTACATCAACGGTGGCTTCTTTTATACCTTCCATACCACGGGCAGGCATAAAATTGATTCCGGGGATGTCCTTGCCTTCATTGAGAACAGCGTAAATTGTACGAAGCGCCGCTTCCATTACTCCACCTGTGACTCCAAATATGACCGCCGCTCCGGTAGAAACACCAAGTGGGCTGTCATATTTTTCCTCAGGCAGGTTTTTGAAGTCGATTCCGGCGTTCTTTATCATTCTTCCAAGTTCTCTTGTTGTGATAACTGCATCTACATCGGGAATGCCCGGGTTGCTCTGGAGCTGAGGTCGTACACGCTCTGCCTTCTTAGCAGTACAGGGCATTACAGATACACTGTAGATCTTCTCCAACGGGATACCCTGTGTTTCAGGCCAATAGGTCTTTGTAAGGGCACCGAACATAGCCTGGGGCGATTTTGCCGTTGAAAGGTGTGGGAGAAGGTCGGGGTATTTCATTTCGATAAAGTTGATCCAGCCCGGTGAGCAGGATGTAATCATCGGAAGTGTTCCGCCGTTTACAACTCTGTCGAGGAACTCATATCCCTCTTCCATTATAGTGAGGTCAGCGCTGAAGTCAGTATCGAACACTTTGTCGAATCCAAGCCTTCTGAGAGCTGCCACCATTTTACCGGTCACTATTTCTCCGGCAGGAAGCCCCAGCGCTTCTCCAAGCGCCACACGGGTAGCAGGAGCTGTTTGTACGATGACATACTTATTGGGATCTCCAAGCGCATCAAAGACCTGTTCTGTGTCATCTTTTTCGCAGATTGCGGCTGTCGGGCATACTGCAACACATTGGCCGCAGTAGGTACAGGTGACTTCGCCCAAATCATAGCTGAAAGCTGGCTCTACCAAGGTTTTAAACCCTCTGTTGACGAAAGCGTAAACATCCAGTCCCTGGTGTTCTTGGCATGCTCTGATACATCTGCCACAGAGGATACACTTGTTGGGATCGCGAACAATGCTTGGATTAGATTCGTCTTTTTTAGCATTCCGTTTCTCTCCTGTGTATGGTATTTCTCTGATACCCAGGTCGGCTGCTATCGTCTGAAGTTCGCAGTTGTTGTTCTTCTGGCATATAAGGCATTCCTGCGGGTGGTTCGCGAGAAGAAGTTCAACAACTGTCTTTCTTGTCTCTCTAACTAGGGGGGTGTTTGTATGAACTACCATCCCGTCATTTACAGGGTAAACACAGGCAGCTCCAAGTCCACGGGCTCCTTCTATTTCAACAACACAAACTCTGCATGCACCTTCCTTGGTAAGTTCTGGATGGTAGCAAAGCTGGGGGATATGTATGCCGGCAATCTGAGCGGCTTCAATTACTGTATAGTCGCTCGGTACGGATACTGTTTTATTATCTATTGTTACTTTAACCAGTTCCATCTAAATGTCTCTCCTCTCAACCAGAATCAACCGCGGATAATTGCCTTGAACGGGCATTTAACCATACAGGCTCCACATTTTATGCATTTCTCCGGATCTATCGTGTGTTTTCCTTTAGGCTCGCCGGAGATAGCGTCGACCGGACAGACCGTTTTACAAAGACCGCAGCCCACACATTTATCAGTAATTTTGTAGCCGATAAACGCTGTGCATACATTTGCAGGACATCTTTTTTCGTAAATGTGAGCCTCATATTCATCTCTGAAATAACGGAGCGTCGAAAGTACTGGGTTTGGAGCGGTCTGACCAAGAGCACAAAGAGCTCCGGCCTTTATCGATTTGGCCAGTCTTTCCAGCTTCTCTATGTCGCCCTCTTTTCCTCTTCCTTCTGTTATATCAATCAGCATCTCAAGCATACGCTTGGTTCCTTCGCGGCAGGGAGTACATTTACCGCATGACTCCGACTGAGTGAAGTTAAGGAAGAACTTCGCAACGTCTACCATACAGGTTCCTTCATCCATTACTACGAGTCCGCCGGATCCCATCATGGCGCCTGCTGCAATAAGCGAATCATAATCGACCGGCGTATCAAGCAGTTGTTCAGGTATGCATCCGCCCGAAGGTCCGCCTATTTGGACAGCCTTGAATTTTTTGCCGTCCATAATCCCGCCGCCAATATCAAATATAATCTCACGCATGCTAATCCCCATCGGAACTTCTGCAAGCCCAGTGTTGTTTATTTTTCCTGTAAGTGCGAATACCTTGGTCCCCTTTGACTTCTCAGTGCCGAGCTTTGCATATTCCTCGGCCCCTACCCTGAATATATAGGGGACGTTGGCAAAAGTCTCAACGTTATTGATATTTGTAGGTTTGTCCCAAAGTCCCTTAACTGCTGGGAAAGGGGGACGGGGGCGAGGCATACCGCGGCCACCCTCTATGGATGCCATGAGAGCCGTCTCTTCTCCACATACAAAGGCGCCTGCTCCTTCTTTTATATGCAGTGTGAAACTAAAGTCTTTGCCAAAAATATTCTTCCCGAGCAATCCTGCCTCTTCAGCTTGGGTTATAGCCTGTTTCAGGCGTTTGATAGCAAGAGGGTATTCAGCACGACAGTATATATAGCCTTCGTCAGCTCCTATTGCGTAGGCGCAGATAGCCATTCCTTCAAGGATTGCGTGAGGATCACCTTCAAGAAGGGAGCGGTCCATAAACGCGCCCGGGTCTCCTTCGTCAGCGTTGCATATTACATATTTTTTCGGACCGGGAGATTTTGCGCAGAACATCCACTTCATACCTGTTGGGAATCCGCCGCCACCGCGTCCGCGAAGGCCGGTCTTCTTCATCTCTTCCACTACCTGTTCAGGGGTCATTGTAAGTACTGCTTTTGCAAGACCTTCGTATCCCTCAGCACCAATGTATTCTTCAATTGAGTCGGGGTTAATATGTCCGCAGTTACCCAGAACCAGACGATGCTGCTTCTTATAGAAAGCTATGTCGCTGTAGTTTGGAACCTTTTGTGATGTCATGGGTTCCTTGAAGAGCAGGCGAGATACCACTCTACCTTTGAGAATATGTTCATCTACTATTTCAGCTACATCTTCAACTTTTACGCGAGTATAGAAGGTGCCCTCCGGGTAAATGATGACAAGAGGTCCGGCTTCGCAGAATCCGTGACATCCTGTTTCAACAACACTCACTTCATCCCAGAGTTTTTTAGCTTTTAGTTCCTGTTCAAATTTAGCAAGTACGTCTTTAGCACCGGATGCGGTGCAGCCTGTACCTGTACAGATAAGTATGTGAGCTCTTACAAGAGCCATTGTAAATTCCTCCCCCAGATCCTATTCTTTATTGGGGATCTTAGCCACGACAAGATCCTCAACTATAATTCCGTTTACTAGGTGATCAGCGATTATGCGAGGAACATCCGCTGGATAAACCGGGCCGTAAGTGACTCTGTCCTCACCGGGGCGGACAATATCCAAAAGGGGTTCCTTCTGGCACATTCCTATGCATCCCGTCTGTAGTACAGCTACGTTGTTAAGACCGCGTTTTGAAAGTTCCTCAAGGACGGCGGCCATTACTTCACGAGCGCCTGCTGCTATTCCGCATGTTCCCATTCCTACAATCACTTGGGTATCATTATTCTTGCGGGCTTTTGTCTGAAGCTGTGATTCGTTTTTTATCTTTCTTAGATCTTCAAGGCTTTTTATTGCCATTATTATCGCCGGCCTTTCTTACTTTTTATTGTTGTAGTACTTATCGATCATGGGGGCAACCGATTCAGCGGTTAGTCTTCCGTGCGTATCATCGTTGATCATAAGACAGGGGGCCAATCCACAAGCTCCAATACATGCGACTGTCTCAATCGTGAACTCATTATCCGGAGTTGTTATCTGCCCATCCTTAAGTCCAAGCCTCTCCCTGATAGCATCAAGGACTGCCTTAGCACCACGGACATGACATGCCGTCCCCTGGCATGACCTGATTATGTTCTTGCCTCGGGGTTCAAGATGAAACTGGGAGTAAAAGGTTACAACACCAAAAACCTGGCTTATGGCTACATCAAGCTCCTTGCTAATTTTGATCAGGACATCTTTTGGGAGATATCCAAATATTTCCTGAGCCTGCTGCAATACCGGTATCATGCTGCCTTTCGTACACCGGTAGCTTTCCAAAAGCTGATTCAACTGTTCCCAGGACTTTTCTAATGTTTTCTCTACCATAAAATGCACCCTCCTTATGTTCTTCCCGAGCCCTCCAGCCAGGAAAGTCTATAACACTTTATCCTTAACTCCCCGCGAAAAATCAGGGGCATAACAGCAATGCAAAATGTAAAAATGCAAGAATGTCATCTGCTGATTTGAGGTGTTTGAGAAAAAAAACGCAAACGCACCAAAAAATTATATACTCCTAATAGAGCATAGCAAGGGCAACCAATAAAAAACGTAAGTTTTGCCTAGATTTAAGTATTTTTACTTGTATAAAATTACTTTATAAACTGAGTAAAAGTAACCAATATTTAAATATTAAACATTGTAACAATGTCTTTTGATTTTTAAAATAAATTTCAGTATACATATATATTATTGTTTCTACTTGGAAATGATTGCTTTTGCCTTTTTCTATCCACTATTTTTTTCGAAATCTTTAGTTTATAAAGGCAGAAGTCTTTATCTTAATTATTCCTTGTTTTTTTCACTTTCTCGCAAGGTTTTTAGCTTGTAATTTGCATAATTTGCTGATACACTTCTGCCTATAGATTGTGTATCATTTCGCAAACTTGTCCGATAATTGTTATTGGGGAACATGGATGGGAGAGCTTATTCCGCAACTTAAAGTCAATTTTTTGGGTTTTTTCCCTGTGGAGCTGTCCGCAGGGATGTTTGTGCGCGTTATAGAACATCTTTTACTTGTTCGTTATGCGTGCGTTATAAACGCTTAAAGGGGGAAACGAAATGTCCACAGCAACAAAAGATGTTGCACAGGTGACGAAAGATATCGTCGCTCCATGGAAGGGAAAGAAAGGCGGCATTATTCCCATTCTCCAGAGTGTGCAGCATGCATTTGGCTATCTGCCTGATGAAGCCATGGTTACCATTTCAAAGGAAACCAAGGTTGCACTTGCAGAGTTATATGGGGTAGCCACATTTTATGCGCAGTTCCATCTCAAGCCACGCGGACGTCACATAATTAGAGTCTGCCGCGGCACGGCATGCCACGTTCGGGGAAGTCTTGGTATTCTCGAAAGGGTCATTTCAGAACTAAAACTAAAAAAGGACGAAGTCACAACTTCTGATCTCAAGTTCACCATTGAGCCTGTCGCTTGTATCGGAGCATGTGGTCTTGCGCCATGTATCACAGTAGACGAGGAAACTTACGGTCGTCTCACCAAAGACTTAGTTCCCGGAATACTTTCAAAATACGAATAGAGCGGGGGGTGACAGAATATGCCTAAAATCAAAAATTTGGAAGAACTTAAAAAGCTTAGAGAAAAATCCATATCTGAAACTTCCGCACGCAAGGAAGGCAAATTCAGAGTCATAATCGGACTTGGAACGTGTGGGATTGCTGCAGGCGGAAGAAAGATAATGGAAGCCGCCATGGAAGAAATCGCAAAGCGCGGACTCAAGGACGTTTCAGTTGAGACTACCGGCTGCATCGGTATGTGCCAGAATGAGCCACTTATGGATATAGTTCGTCCGGGCGAACCACGAGTAACATACGGTAACTTAAAGCCCGAAGACGTTCCTCGCATCATCGCTGACCACCTCGTAAACGGCAACGTCGTCGGGGAAAAAGTCATCGGAAGACCTGAATAGGAGGCTTAAAGATATGGCAACTTTTAGAAGCCACGTACTCGTCTGCGGAGGAACAGGATGTAACTCTGGAGGGGCCGAAAAAGTCCTTGAGACTCTTCGCGAAGAGGTCAAGGCTAAAGGACTCGACAAGGAAATCACTGTCGTGCAGACGGGCTGTCATGGGATGTGCGAAGTCGGCCCAATCGTAATCGTATATCCGGAAGGAACTTTCTACAACAAAGTAACACCAAAGGATGCTAAAGAAATTGTAGCGGAACACCTTCTTAAAGGAAGGGTCGTTGAACGCCTGCTCTTCAAAGAACCTTTGACCTCAGAATCTGTTCCGACGTATAAAGACCTGCCCTTCTACAGCAAACAGGTAAGGCTTACACTCCACAACTGCGGTTACATTGATCCCGATTCACTAGAAGAATATATTGCCGGTAATGGATATCAGGCCCTTGCAAAAGTGCTTACAGAAAAAACACCGGAGCAGGTAGTGGAAGATATCAAGGCTTCGGGCCTCCGTGGTCGCGGCGGCGGTGGATTCTCCACCGGCATGAAGTGGATGTTCTGCCAAAAATCCCCCGGACCAAAAAAATATGTGATATGCAACGCTGACGAAGGAGACCCGGGTGCCTTCATGGACCGTTCCCTCCTAGAGGGCGACCCTCACGCGATACTTGAAGGAATGGCTATCGGAGCATATGCAATGGGTGCTGACGAAGGCTATATCTATTGCCGAGCTGAATATCCGCTCGCGATAAAAAGACTTCTAAAGTCAATAAAAGATGGGGAAGAAGCAGGTCTTCTCGGGGATGATATCCTCGGCTCCGGCTTCAACTTCAAACTCCACGTTAAGGAAGGCGCCGGTGCATTTGTCTGCGGCGAAGAGACCGCACTGATGAACTCTATAGAGGGTAAGCGCGGTATGCCTCGCCCCCGTCCTCCCTTCCCTGCAATAAAGGGGCTCTGGGAAAAACCCTCCAACATCAACAACGTGGAGACTTGGGCGAACGTGCCACAAATAATGTTCAATGGTCCGGAATGGTATGCAGCCTACGGTTATGAAAAATCACGCGGGACAAAAGTCTTCGCACTTACAGGCAAGGTTAACAACACTGGGCTTGTGGAAGTGCCGATGGGAACCACCATCCGTGAGATCGTATTCGATATAGGCGGTGGCATCATTGGCGGCAAAAAATTTAAGGCCGTTCAGATAGGTGGACCCTCCGGCGGATGCCTGACAGAGGAGCATTTAGACCTGCCTGTCAGCTATGAATCGCTTACGGCCGCAGGAGCCATCATGGGTTCAGGCGGTCTGGTCGTCGTCGACGAAGATACTTGCATGGTCGACTTAGCCAAATTCTTCCTCGAATTCACTCAGCGTGAATCCTGCGGAAAGTGCATCCCCTGCCGAGAAGGAACCAAAAAGATGCTTGACATCCTTATCCGAATCACAGAAGGCAATGGGCGTGAGGAAGATATCGAAAACCTTATCTACCTTGGGACACAAGTCAAGACAGCATCCCTATGCGGTCTTGGCCAGACAGCTCCTAACCCTGTGCTTACAACGATACGCTACTTCAGAGATGAATACGAAGCACATATCAGGGATAAGAGATGTCCGGCGGGAGTATGCCCTGCACTGATAAAAGTCACAATCGATCCGGCTAAGTGCGTAGGCTGTACAAAATGCACAAAATCCTGCCCGGTTAACGCAATTTCCGGAACAGTCAAACAGCCGCACGTCATCGATCAAGATCTTTGCATAAAGTGCAAAGCTTGTATCGAAGTTTGCCCGTTCAAGGCAATAGCTGCTATATAGGAATGAGGTGAGATAATATGGCAAACGCAACGATAAATGGAAGAAGCGTAGAGTTCGAACCTGGTAAGACAATATTACAGGTAGCCAGAGCCGCCGATATTTACATACCGGTCCTCTGTGAACATCCTGCGCTTGAAATAGCGGGAGCTTGCAGGGTCTGCCTCGTAGAGGTGGAAAAAAACCCCAAGCTTCTGACAGCCTGCTCCACTCCTATAATGGATGGAATGGTAATAGAGACTAATACTGAAAAAGTTAGAGCAGCCCGTAAGGCGGTCATCGAACTTCTTCTAATCCGCCACCCACTCGAATGCTTCAGCTGCAGCAGCAACGGAAAGTGTGAACTACAGGCAATCGCATATGATCTCGGAATAGAGAAATCTCCCTTCTGGGAAGAAGGAGACACCTGCGTAGAGCATAAGCTTGACGACAGCAACCCCTTCTACATCCGTGATCTCAACAAATGCATACTTTGCGGCCGCTGCATCAGAGTCTGTGACAAGCTCTCTCAGTACCATGCCATTGACTTCCAGCAGCGTGGTATCCACACAGCTGTCCAACCACCGGTCGGAAGAAAACTGGAAGAATCTGACTGCACATTCTGTGGCCAATGCGTCGCTGTATGCCCGGTCGGAGCTCTTTATGAGAAACCGTCTGTCGGAAAAGGTCGTCCTTGGGAAGTCGAAACAACGAAGACCATATGCACATACTGTGGCGTTGGATGTGAGCTTCTCGTCGAGGTCAACAAGAGAACCGGTAAGATCGCAAATGTGACATCTGACCATACAAATATGAATTCCGTCAACAAAGGCCGTACTTGCGTAAAAGGCCGTTTCTCATGGGAATTCGTAAACCATCCCGATAGACTTAAGACGCCTCTCATTAAAGAGAACGGAGAATTCCGTAAGGCGACTTGGGATGAGGCTCTTGACAAAGTGGCTGAAGGCCTCAAGAGGAACATGGGCAAAACCGGATTTTTCTCCTCGGCACGGTGCACCAACGAGGAAAACTACCTCATGCAGAGGTTCGCAAGAGAGGTTATGGGCACTAATAACATAGACCACTGCGCCCACCTCTGACACTCCGCAACAGTTGCAGGTCTCGGTGAGACCTTCGGAAGCGGAGCAATGACAAATAATTTTGATTCAATCCAATCTGCCGATACCATCATGGTAATCGGTTCAAACACAACTGAGGCACACCCCGTCATCGGGATGATGATAAAAGAACAGGTCCGTAAAGGCGCCAAGCTTATCGTCTGTGACCCACGCACAATTGAACTTCACGAGTTGGCCACAGTTAAAATCAACCAAAGAAGCGGATCTGACGTAGCACTTCTCAACGGCATGATGAACGTAATCTTGGCCGAAAACCTTCACAATCCTAAATTCATCGAGGAGAGAGTGGAGAAGTTTGAAGAACTAAAGGCTACGGTAGAAAAATATACACCAGAGTATGTTGAGGGCATCACCGGTGTACCTGCGGATACTATCCGTGAGGCCGCACGTACATATGCTGCAGGACCAAACTCGGCTCTCTTCTACACGATGGGTATCACTCAGCACACCACCGGAACCAACAACGTCCGCAGCTGCTGCAATCTGGCTCTTCTCTGTGGAATGATGGGTCGTCCGGGAACTGGCGTGAACCCACTGCGCGGACAGAACAACGTGCAGGGTGCCTGCGACATGGGAGCCCTACCTGCAACTCTGCCTGGCTACCTTAAGGTAGGTTTACCCGCAGCTGCGGAAAAGATCGAAAAGCTTTGGGGATGCAAGATTCCTGAAGAAGGAAAAGTCGGTCTCTCTGTAGTTACAATGATGAAAGCTGCTGGCAACGGAGAACTCAAAGCGCTCTACATAATGGGAGAAAACCCCATGGTCACAGACCCAAATACCAACCATGTGGCTCATGCACTTGACACACTTGACTTCTTGGTCGTACAGGATATCTTCCTGACAGAGACAGCGGAGAGGGCTGACGTTGTCCTACCAGCTGCATGCTGGCCAGAGAAAACGGGAACTTACAGCAATACAATCCGCGCGGTACAGCTGAGCCACAAAGCGTGCGATTCACCCGGTGAAGCAAGGGAAGACTGGACTATATTTGTCGAACTTGCGAAACGTCTTGGACATAATTGGGACTTCAAAAGCTCATCAGAAGTTTTTGATGATATCGCAAGGTTCGTTCCTGCCTATGCTGGGATGAGCCATGAGCGTCTTGAAAAAGGGTATCTGCAGTGGCCCTGCCCAACTCCGGAACACCCCGGAACACCGAATCTCCACGCAGTACAATTCTCGAGACCAAACGGGATGGCGACATTCTCGCCCTGCGAATGGGCTGCACCGCATGAATGGCCAGATGAAGAGTATCCGTTCATAGCAAACACGGGACGTAACCTCTACCACTACCATTCAGGTTCGATGAGCCGTAGGGGCCCATCCGGTAGGTATGTCAAAGGACTCTATATCGAGGTCAACCCAGCTGATGCCGCCGCTATGGGCATCTGCGAAGGCGAAAACGTAAAAGTTGAGTCACGCCGCGGTGAAGTAACAGGAGTAGCAAGGATAACTGAAAGCGTACCGGAGAAGATGGTATTCGTGCCGTTCCACTTTGGAGAAGCTCCGGCCAACATGCTGACTGCTTCGGTCTGGGATCCTACTTCTGAGACTCCTCCCTTTAAGGTCAGCGCAGTAAAGGTATCTAAGGCATAAACAGTAACGGCAACAAGTAACAGGGGCGGATAATATAATCCGCCCCGTTACAACATAATAAAAACGGAGGCGTTTTTACAAATGAACTTTAAACCACCAGTAGAAATTGCAAAGACTGCATGTGTAGTAGCAAAGGCAAAAGCAAATATGTCTATCAAAGCAATGCTCGTAATGGGATTCCTTGCGGGCGCCTACATCGCATTCGGCGGCTTTTTGATGACTACCGTTACTCAGGATGTTGCTCAGTACGCCGGCGTCGGGATCTCAAAGATGCTCGGAGGAGCAGTGTTTGCCCTTGGACTCATGCTCGTTATAGTAGGCGGAGCAGAGCTCTTCACAGGAAATTGCCTCATGCCTATAGGCATGCTCTCCGGATGCGCTTCTTTTCAGAGCGTGCTGAAAAACTGGACCGTAGTCTACATCGCTAACTTCCTCGGATCCATTGCTCTTGCATGGATGATCTATAACACAGGACTGGCTACCGGAGCTACCGGAGTCAATGCACTTAAAATAGCTGTAGCAAAGGTTAACCTCCCCATGAGCCAGATGATATTCCGTGGTATCCTCTGTAACTGGCTTGTCGTTATGGCCGTTTGGATGTCATTCTCAGCAATGGATGTAATAAGCAAATATATCTGCTGCCTAATCCCCATTGGCGGATTCGTAACCATGGGATTCGAACACAGCATTGCAAACATGTATTTCATAGCTCTGGGCCTGTTCATTAAAGGCGGAGATGCGGCAACAGTCGAACTCGCAGCTGTCGCACCTGATAAACTTGCGGCTCTAACCATGGGAGGCTACTGGGGAAACCTAATTCCTGTAACCATCGGCAACATGATTGGCGGGATTTTATTTGTAGCAGTTCTTTACTACATGGTATTTTCAGGAGCTCTAGAAGAACCTAAAGCATAAAAACAATAAGTCATGAAACCACCACTTCATATAAAGACCTTGGTAGATACTCCGGTCGTTAATGCGGCACACAAGGAGCGCCTCCACGCTTCGCTGCTTTTGCTGGCAGGGGGTCAAGGTTCAAGAATGGGTGGAAGAAACAAACTTTATCTTGAATTCGAGGGTTCTCTCCTCATAGAGGGCACCCTCGAGGTAGTTGCCCCACTTTTCAGTGAGACCATTTTGCTTGTAGCTCCTGGAGAATCAGAAAATATAAAAAAACACTTTTCTTCCATGGTTAGAAAATGGGAGATAACCATAGTGGAGGATAGAGTCCGGGCGAGGGGACCACTCGAAGGTCTCTATAACGGTCTTTACAATATGAAGGAAGAGTGGGGATTTCTACTTGGCTGTGATATGCCGACCCCCGATCCTGGTGTCATAATAGGTATGAACAGTTTTTGCACCGAACATAACGATGCCGTCGTAGCAGAAAGGCTGGGGTACCTTGAACCGCTCCATGCGTTCTACAGAAAAAGCTGTATAGACCCCGTTTTAGATGCCATGCGTCGCGGAGACAGAAAGATCAAGCAATTTTATAGCGGGGTAAAGCTCACTGTTGTTTACGAAGAG
>LFRM01313669.1_pt1 | contig 26786 bp, 20 predicted proteins | sample 618341 | NCBI WGS metagenome assembly LFRM01 (sample SAMN03654438, study PRJNA283298) | anaerobic digester metagenome | isolation source: pool of bioreactors CSTR01a, CSTR02a, and CSTR03a thermophilic anaerobic... | place: Denmark: Kgs. Lyngby | collected 2014-05-21 | reverse complement strand
GATGCGGTGAAGGGAGCCGTTTGGTATGATCTGTATCTTGATAACCAGCCGATCAAACGGGTAGGGGCTCCGGCTCTTAGCCAGCGCTTGGGGTCCAACGAGGATAGCTTGGAGTCCAACCGCGGGTATCAGCTGATCGTGGCTGCCAGGAGTGCCAAAAATGTGACCTTGGAGGCTACGCAGATTCCGGTAAGGACAACCAGCTGGTCCGGCCACTATTTTTGGGAGAACCTCACCGAAGATGATAACGACGGCAAGTGCAGGAGCCTTCATCTGGAGGTTCGTGATGGAAGTGATTCTATAGAGGTGTATGGGTACTTCCCTGGGCAGCCGGGTAGGCCTCTGAAGCTTTTCCCGCTGCTTCCCATTGCTGAGGAGTATCCTGAGTTTGAATACCACGGGAATAGGGAAGTGGAGGTTGCCTACCGTACCAATGCTTCGGTTTTCAACACTACGAACATGGAGCCGAAGAGTTGGAGGATTTTGGAGGCTGAGGTAAAAAACTCATCCTTGAGGACAAAAATTTCCACAAAAGTGGGAATATTTTCTTTTAGGACCGAATCGCTCATGATTTTTGAGATTTCTGAAGCCGGGGAAAAAAGGGTATTATTTCATAATACCGGGGAAGGATTGGCTTCCAGTGGTATATTCAAATCTCCCAACCCTGGGGAGAATGGTGTCTTTGTTTTTGTGGAAAAGGGAAGTTTGGCAGACATTCCCAACAACTGATGCGTTGACAAAACCATTGTGCGGCATTATATAGTGATAGGCTATAAGGTTTCGAGGCATTGAGGAGTGCACTGCATGGATGATTCTAAAATTCTCATCATCGTCGAATCGCCAACCAAGGCGAAGACGATATCAAAATTTCTTCCTTCGACATGTACTGTCGTAGCTAGTAAAGGTCATATCCGGGATCTTCCCGAAAAACATATGTCCATTGATGTGGAAAATGATTTCGCTTGTGAGTACAAAGTGGTTGAGGGCAAGGAGTCTTTGATCAGGGAGCTGAAGAAAAGTCTCAAGGGTGCCGATAAGCTCCTGTTGGCTACTGATGAGGACCGTGAAGGGGAAAGCATCTCCTGGCATCTTCTTGAAGTGCTGAAGCCAAAGATTCCACACAAGAGAATGGTCTTCCATGAAATAACCAAAAGTGCTATCCAGAAGGCCCTTACCAGCGGTAGGGACCTGAACGAAAACCTGGTGCATGCCCAGGAGAGCAGGAGGGTAGTCGACCGCCTGTATGGGTATACCCTCTCTCCCACACTGTGGAAGAAACTTGCTAACAAGAAACTCTCAGCCGGCCGGGTTCAGTCTGTGGGACTGCGACTGACCGTTGACCGCGAAAGGCAGCGCATCGCTTTCCTGCAAAGTACCTACTTTGATGCAAAGGCACAGTTGCTCTCATCTTCCAAGCAGAGTTTTGAGGCCAAACTTACCTCTTACCAACAGAAGAGCCTTGCAGGTGGAAAGGATTTTGATTCTGTGACGGGCATCTACAAGGGTGGGGAGAAAAAACTGCTCTTGGATAAGGAAAAAATTGATCAGATAGTAGCTGAACTCGAAGATGCCGCCTATGAGATCACCGATATCCAGCGCAAGCCGTTTGTCACCAGGCCGAGCATCCCCTTCACCACAAGCACTCTCCAGCAGGATGCCATCAAGAAGTTGCGCATCAGTGCCTCCGATACGATGCGCATTGCTCAGAAACTCTATGAGAACGGATTCATCACCTACATGCGTACTGACAGCCCCTCCCTCAGCCAGGAAGGGACATTGGCCGCCAGGTCACAGGTTGAGAGCCTCTACGGGAAGGAATATCTCTCCCCCTCCGCCAGATACTTCAAGGCAAAGAAAAGTTCCGGCGCCCAAGAAGCCCATGAGGCCATACGCCCTTCAGGCGATACGTTCCGCAAGCCTTCTGAGACCAACCTCACGGGAAAGGATCGCTCCCTCTATGAGCTGATCTGGAAGCGCACCCTCGCTTCCCAGATGGCTGATGCCAAGAAGGCTACCACCAGTGTAAGCATCAAGGCCAAGGATGCACAATTCACCGCCACAGGGACACAAATAGTGTTTCCTGGATTCCTGCGCGCATATGTAGAGGGCTGTGATGATCCTGATGCCGCGCTGGAAGACAAAGAGACCTTGTTGCCGCCGCTCACAGTCGGAGAGGTTTGTCCCTTGGTCTCCTTGGAGAGCTTGGAACACCAGACCAAGCCACCTGCCCGTTATACTGAAGCCTCACTGGTTCAGGAACTGGAAAAACGAGGCATCGGGCGTCCATCGACCTATGCGACGATCCTAAAAACCCTGATGGACCGTAAGTATGTGGTCAAGGAAGGTTCCGCCCTTGCTCCCACGTTCACCGGATTTGGAGTTTGCCAGTTCCTGGAGAACAACTTCCTGCAATTTATCGATTATGACTTTACCTCCAATATGGAGAGTTCCCTTGATCGGATCGCCGATGGCGAACTGGATAAGGTCACTTTCCTAAAGGATTTCTACCTGGGTGAGGATGGCCTTGAGAACCAGAACAAGGTACAGATGGAAAAAGACAACAAGAGTGCTTCCAAGACCTTGTCCTTGCCCCAGATCAGTGATGACAACCCCATCTTCATCGGCCCCTATGGCCCTTACGTGCAGGGCCCGGAGGTTGAAGGCAAGAGTCAGTATATCTCGATTCCCAATACCTGGCTTCCAGGAACTGTAACTGATGAGGAGGTAAAGGCGCTTATTGCAAAAGGAAAAGTAAAGGCTGAACCTATCGAGTTGGGCATAGGTGTGGTCAAAGGTGAGCCGGTACAGCTTCTGACAGGTCGTTTCGGCCCTTATTGGCAGGAAGGCAGTGGAAAGGAAGCCAAACGCGCAAGCATCCCGAAGTGGATCAGCGATGCAGGCCAGGAACATGATCTGGAAATAGCAAACAAGTACCTCTCCCTGCCTAGGATCTTGGGCAAGGACAAGGATGGCAACGATATAGTTGCTGCTAAGGGAAAGTTCGGTCCTTTCATCGAATGCAACGGCGAGTACCGGAACCTGAACAAGAGGGACCATGATGAACAGCTGTTCTCCGTAACGCTAGAGGAGGCTCAGGCCTTGCTAGCGGAAGAGAAACCCAAGGGTGGGAGAAAAGGTGCGGGCCAAGGGAAAAGCAGCGCTTCCGTAGTGAGGCAGCTTGGAGAGTTCGGCAAGGAGTCCGTTGCATTGGCAAACGGTCGTTATGGCTTCTATTTGAAGGTAGGTAAGAGCAATGTTCCCCTTCCTGCCAAGTACAAGAAGGATGAGGAACTCACAGAAGCCCTTACCCTGGACGAGGCCATAGAAATAATTCGCGCAAAACGCGAGAAGGATAAGAAATAAGGATGGCTAAACTTTTGAGAAAGGGCCCTCCCCAGCGAAGAAAGGCGACTGTCACATCAAACGATGTCGTAGATGTGCTCGGTGCTGAGTTTCGCATGCAAAAGGAGAAGGTGCTCAGTACTCTCAGGAGCGTAGGAATTAATCTTGAAGGTTCCAGTTCAACCGAAGAGATGGACCTTTACCGTGAGGTAATTGCCTGTAAAGTAGGTGACTTCACTCGGTTTAAAAGTGGAAATGAGCCATATTTGGCTAAGCTGGATGAACAACTACGCGCCTTTGATGAAATTTATGTGGATACTGCGCCCATTATCCAGGAGGACTGGTTTTTGCATTTTGTTTCCAATGCAGAGCTGATCCTCAAACGGCGCAAGAAGAAATTGCTTGTCCTGGAGAAAACCATGGAAGAGCTCCATGGCCTCAAGGATAACCCCGAGAAGGATAAGGATGTCCGGGTCAGATCTACCATCCGGCCCGACTTGCTGCGCTTCCTTGCTCGAAAGGGTATTGTGCGTATTGGTGATACTGGAAGCACCGGTATAGCTGATGACCATCTGGTAGAGCTGTTTGCCAGTATAGGCAACAGCAAGAACCTGATGCTCATTACCCAAGACCGTGAGCTGAGTGAAAGGATCGTAGCCTTGGCTCACAAGCTTGAACAAGAGCCCAGCGAACTTCCCAAACTGCCCTGGTGGAAGAAATTGTTCGGTTCAGCTGAAGGCCAGGCCCCTGTTTCCCATAGGATGGTCGTTTGTAAGCTGGTTGAAGAGGGTAAGCTGAAACGCTGTTATGTATGTCCCGAATGTAACGAAAGCTACTATGACGAGCTGGTTGACTGTGAAGGGTTTGTGCTCTGTAGCCGTTGTTACATTGAATTGAAGGAAAAGGAAGCTAAGCAGGTTGCTGCCAATGATCTCAAGCGTGAGCTTGAACTTAAAAAAGAAGAGTCCAGACAAAAAAGGCTTCGTGAAGAGGCTTTGGAAAAAGAGCAGGAAAAACCTGTCTTTACCGTTGCAAAGGCACTCGAGCGCAGAAGAAAGAAATTCCTGCTTGTCTTTAGTCTGGTGGTGGTCATCGTGATCCTGCTGGCAATTGAGATCTACATTATTGCAGTGTAGCTAGGCCTGAACTGATGAATGGATGAAAATGAAATGGAAACACAAGGAACCGCTGCCTCAGGTAGCGGTTCCTTGTGTTTGGAAGGATATCCATTACAGAAACGTATCCAAGTAGGGTTCATCGAAATCCCTGAGATGGATTATGTTTGTGATCTCGGGGTGTGTCTCTTTGCAGAATTGGGCAAAGGGAGTCCTGTGACACTCCTTGGGGTCTTTTTCATAACACATGAGGGCAGTGTTTCCAGCCTTGACTGCTGTGGCGACCTGCTTGGCATATTCTCCGCTCTTTTGAGGGACATGCTTGCTGTACCAGACGAGAAGGTCCTGGTGGTCCCCATCCTTGAGTATCTTGTTACGTATCTCCGAGGGAATGCCGACCTCCGGCATGGAGATATAGTCCAATCCTACCTTGTTGAAAGCTTGTTCAAGCGGATGCTTGCTGAACTCCCTTCGTCTGGAGGTTGTCGTTTCCCGTACATCTATGACGGTCTGTATCCCATGCAGGAGCAAGAGTAGCATGAACTCATCCAAGGATATCTTTTCATAGCCAATCGTGTAGAGGGCTCGCTTTGCATCCTTTATGGTCTTTTGTATCTCTATTATTTTTGACTGGGTTTGGTTGTCCTGTTTGGAGATGGTAGTTTCTTTGAAGTGAGTTCCATAGAAGGGTTTCATAGCGATGGCAGTCTTAAGAAGTTCCTTTTCATTCTTTGCTTGGTATGCATCAAGTATGGAATCCATGAGTTGTTTATCCTCATCCTTTGGCATCATCTTCTCTTCATAGAGGCCGGCCTTGATGGTTAGAGCTTGCTCTGAAGGTCCCTTCTGATTCTCTTTTGTCAGCAACCCTTTTTTCAACATCGCAATGGTATCGTCCTCGAGGACGAGGGAGAAGGGGCCTTCTTCTGTAGGAATGAAGTGGTAGTGCTTTGTAGTACTTTTTTGCATAGCGAGGAACATCAAAAGCTGCGCTTTTCCCAGAGATATCTGGGTCCTAGCTTGTCTTACCATGTAAAGATATACTTTTCTATTGTGTAGCATATGCAGTATCCTCCTTGAAGGATTGTCGCGTCCCTTCCAAAAACTTCTCTCTTCTTTGTACCCCCCCCCGCTTTGTTTGGAAAGCAAGATGGGGCTATCACTTGATCTTCAGCAGCTTCGCGTTGATAGCCACTATGATGGTGCTCAAGGACATCAGTGCCGCTCCCAGGGCGGGGCTGATGACTATCCCTTGGCTGTACAGCACTCCGGCGGCCAGGGGGAGGGCCAAGGCGTTATACGCTGTAGCCCAGATGAGGTTCTGCACTATCTTGGAGTAGGTGGCCTTGGCTAGCTTGAGCAGGCTGACTATATCAAGAGGGTCACTCTTTACCAGGATGATATCGGCTGTCTCTATAGCCACATCGGTTCCCGCTCCAATTGCTATCCCCAAATCCGCCGCTGCCAGAGAAGGGGCGTCGTTTACCCCGTCTCCGATCATGGCGACGCGCTTGCCGCTCTTCATCAGGGCCTGTATCTTCTCCGACTTGTCCTGAGGAAGTACTTCCGCGATGACGGTGTCTATACCTAGCTGTTCACCAACATAGGAGGCGACCCTCCGGTTGTCTCCGGTCAGCATGATGGTTTCAATGCCCATCGACTGTATCGTTGTGATGGCCTTCTGCGCATTGTCATGCAACTGGTCGGCTAGGGCGATGAAGCCGAGGAGCTTGTGGTCCTCCAAAACGAAGACAACTGTCTTGCCCTGTTTGGCCAGCTTTTCATAGGTGTCTTCGTCAAACCCTATCTTCTCCGTTTTCATGTAGCCGGGACTGACCACATGTATTGTCTTCCCTTCGATTTTTGCTTCCAACCCTTTGCCTGGGAGGCTCTGGAAATCTGTTACGCTTCTAGCTTTGAGGGAGAGCTCTTCCCCCCTTCGCACAATGCCTTGGGCTATCGGGTGTTCGCTATTTACTTCTACTGAGTAGGCAGTGCTGAGCAGTTGTTCTTCTGTAATGTCGATAGGGTGCATGTCGGTAACACCGAACTCACCTTTTGTGAGGGTGCCGGTCTTATCAAATACTATGGCATCAAGGTTCCGAGCCTCTTCAAAAGCCAGCCGATTCCTGATCAGAAGCCCGTTTTTGGCAGCGATGCTTGTGGACATGGAAGTGACAAGCGGTATGGCGAGTCCTAGGGCATGGGGACAGGAGATAATGATGACTGTCACTGCCCGCTCAATTGAAAAAGCCAGATCGCCACGGATGAGCATCCAGGTGATGAAGGTGATGGTTCCAGCGCTTGCTGCGATGTAGAAGAGCCATTTGGCAGCCGTGTCAGCCAGTCGTTGGTTTTTGGATTTTGAGGTCTGAGCTTCCTCAACGAGTCGTTTGACCTGTGAAAGGAAGGTATCGTCCCCAACCTTGCTGACAGTGAATTTCAATAGGCCGTCTCCGTTGAGCGACCCTCCGATTATCTCAGAGCCCTTGGTTTTTGCAACGGGTACGGATTCACCGGTTATCATGGCTTCGTTGATCTCGGAAGTGCCCTCAAAGATTACCCCGTCAATGGGAATTGTCTCCCCGGGCTTTACCAGTATTGAATCTCCAGCTTCCAGTTTTGAAATCTCAACTTCGACAGTTGTTCCGTCCTTCTGGATCAGATGAGCCTTTTCAGGCAAGAGCTTGAGCAGCTCATCCAAGGCGCGGGAGGCACCCATGACCGATTTCATCTCTATCCAATGGCCCAGCAGCATGATGGCAACCAGGGTTGCGAGTTCCCAGAAGAAGTCGGTGCCTTCTATGAAGAACATGGAAGCGGTGCTGTACAGGTATGCGATGATGATGGCGAAGGCGATGAGGGTCATCATTGCAGGGGAGCGTTCTTGTAGTTCGTCCCGTGCTCCGGTGAGGAATGGTTTGCCCCCATAGAAGAAGAGTACCGTGGAGAGGGCAAACAGGATGTATGAGGAGCCTGGAAAGGTCCAGTCAACTCCCATGAAGGAGTGTATCATCGGTGAGAGCAGGAGTATCGGGATGGTAAGTGCCAGTGATATGAAGAACCTTTGCTTGAAGTCCCTGACCATCATGGCATGGTGATCATGCTCATGATGATCTGTATGCTTTGCAGTTGATTCTGCTGGATTTGTCTGCGTATGATTCACAACTGTCTCCTTGAAGAAGGAACGATCAGAAGCAGACTCTGGTAACGGAGTGTGCCGGGTGATTCATTTTTGTCGTCAGCTTCTCTTTTTCGATTCCTTCTTATCTAAAGCATAGTAGAGCAGTGGCTTAAAAGCAAATGGGAAGAAGTGCCTAAAAGAGAAATAGTGTAGGGAAAGCAGAAGGGAGTAGGCAGTTTGTTGTATAGGATCACAGCCCGCTCTGCTACTCTTGCAGGCAGGAATTCCGTGTTATCGGAATCTCCAACATCTTAAGAATTCGGATTTGAAAACCGTTGGCAACATGAAAAAGAATCACTTGCACGATATTCATGCAAGTGATTCTTTTTGCCCCGAGGGCGATTCGAACGCCCGACCCCTTCCTTAGGAGGGAAGTGCTCTATCCAGCTGAGCTATCAGAGCGGATGCGTTCCGATAATAGCGGAAAAAAGAAGCGTGTTCAAGGGGAAGGGAGACGATTTTTGTACCGCCGGTTTATTGATCTGTAAGACCGAATGCCTTAATAAAGGTACGAACCATTGAAGAGGGGGTTCACAGGAATGTCTCTGGTTCATCACCCTTTTCATGTTTCTTTGGTGTTTTGTGCCACTTCAGCAAGTGTGGTTTTTTATGCCACCATGCATTTTTTTAGAGTTGAATGCAGTTCTAAAAATGCTATTTTTAATGGTGTGATGGCCAGTCCATAGAAAAAAGCATGCCAATCCTTTATGATTGAATAAATTAAAAAAGAGAAAGAGCGACCTTTCTCCTTTTTGCTCAAATGGGGCTGTTGATAAAAATGCCTGCTGAAGCACATTGCTTGCCAAGCAAAATGTCTGGATGTACCGTGTTTTTCTGTTTTGCGAGAGCCTCACCTGTGTTTACTGTACTATGGAGGATTGGTAATGAATAAAGCGAACAAAGAAAAAGACCGCGTCCGACTCGAAAGCATAGCGCACAAAGCTATGCTTGAGCATAATCTGGTCCCTGACTTCCCTAAAGAAGTCCTGGATGAACTGAAAAAGATTAAGGCTACTGCAAAGGTATCAGAAGGAACCGGATTGGTTGATATGCGCGATCTGCTCTGGTGCTCACTCGACAATGATGATTCGCGTGATCTTGACCAGCTTGCTGCGGCTGAATCCATAGGGAATGGCAGTGTCAGGATTTTGATAGCAATTGCCGATGTGGATGCTATCGTCAAGAAAAACTCACTAATAGATCTGCATGCCCAACAGAATACCACTTCTGTGTATACAGCTCCTAAGGTATTCCCCATGCTTCCCGAACTGTTGTCCACTGATAGGACTTCGCTCAATTTGGGGTGTGACCGTCAGGCAGTGGTAGTTGAAATCGAGGTTGCTGATGATGGTTTGGTAGTGGGCTCTGCTTTCCATATCGCCATAGTGCAGAACAAAGCGAGGCTTTCATATAACAGCGTAGCTGCCTGGTTGGATGAAAAAGGGCCTATGCCAAAAGAAATAGCGTCAGTCAAAGGGATGGAGGAAAGTTTGCGCCTTCAAGATGTTACAGCCCAAAAGATGAGGTTGCTCCGACATATGCATGGGGCACTTGTTTTCGAGACTGTCGAGGCAAAAACCGTTTTTTCGGGAGAGACGCTTTTGGATATCATACCAGATACCAACAACCGGGCAAAAGAAATGATAGAAGACTTTATGATCGCGGCAAACAGTGTTACGGCGAAGTATCTTGCTTCAAAGGATTATGTCTCTATCAGGCGGGTGGTAAGCAAACCCAAACGTTGGGATCGTATTGTTTCTGTTGTTGCGGAACATGGGACCAAACTTCCTGCAGAACCTGACTCCCAAGCTCTGGCAAAATTCCTGGTGGCATCAAAAAAAGCAGATCCTCTTCGGTTTCCTGATGTCTCGCTCAGTATCATCAAGCTCCTCGGGTCTGGAGACTACGTGGTCCAGGTACCCGGCAGTGTAAGTGAAGGGCATTTTGGGCTTGCAGTGCAGAGCTACACCCACTCGACAGCCCCTAATCGCCGTTATCCGGACCTCATGACCCAACGTATCATGAAAGCGGCGATTTCAGGACGCCCTTCTCCTTATTCTGCAACAGAGTTGAAATCCCTTACCCAGCACTGTAACACAGCTGAAAATTCGGCAAATAAGGTAGAGAGGCAGATGGTGAAGGCAGCGGCAGCTATCCTCCTGGAAAAAAGAATTGGAGAACAGTTTGATGCTGTCGTTACAGGAGCTTCGTATAAAGGTACATGGGTACGTATCATGAATCCTCCTCTCGAAGGCCGGTTGTCCAGAGGCTTCAAGGGTTTGGATGTGGGTGATTCGGTCCGGGTGCAACTGATAAGTACGAACGTTGAACGTGGTTTCATTGATTTCAAGCGAGTGAATTAGGAAAGAAAGAAGCTGCATCAGGGTATCCCTTCGGCAGCTTCTTTCTTTGTCCGTGTCTGTTTGTATTATTGTCAGGACTTCGGGTTCTTCAGCAAGTCTCTAATCTCTGTCAGCAGGGCAACATCAGCTGCAACCACAGGGGCGGGGGGAGGAGTTGCCTTTTTTTGTACTTCTTCGGCTTTTAGTGCAGCCTTCTTTTTCGCTTCCATCTTCTCTCGCATTGTGTTGATGGCCTTGACAATGAAGAAAACTACAAGTGCGATGATGAGGAAGTCAATCACTTTCTGAAGGAACATCCCATAGTTGATGGCTACTTCCGTGCTTTGTTCGGTTGCTTCAGTTATAATAATCTTCAGATCGATAAAACTGACTCCACCAAGGACCAAGCCGATGAATGGCATCAGGATGTCCTTGACTAATGAGTTGACTATTGCAGTGAACGCAGTACCAATGATGATACCTACTGCCATATCCATCACATTGCCACGAGTAATGAATGTCTTGAATTCGCCAAGGATTTTTCGTTCTTTTGCCATGTATGGCCTCCAATATCTTTTTATGAATAGAGTATATCATGTTTGGTTAGCGATGGAAATTGCTTCAAGATTTTGATTTCTTCACTATTGTCTCCCTTTGTTTGTTTTTTGTTGTGGTTAATTGTTGAATAAATATACCCTTTATTGTATAAAGTAATTTATACTTTGCAGGGAAGATTTATATTCCTTGTCATGTACAGTTTGGAGGTACCCAAGTATGAAAAAAAGCTTGTATGTTTTTGTAGCTCTCGTTGCACTGTTTGCACTGGTTGCTACTCCTATGTTTGCTCAGGGTGGTGGAGAAGCTTCCAGCCCAAAAATCGGATTTATCGGTCCCATGACTGGTGATAACGCCAACTATGGTGTGTTGAGCAACAACTCAGCCATGCTTGCAGTTCAGCATTTCAATGCTAAGGGTGGCTTCGACGGGAAACTTCCTGTTGTCTTGGTCACTGAAGACTCAGAAGGTAACGTTGAAAAGGGCCTATCTGCAATTGAGAAACTCTCTTCTGCAGATAAGATTGTAGGTCTTGTCGGTCCTGTCTTTACCGGAACAACATTCGCTGTTGGCGAACGTGTCCAGAATGAAGGCATTGTCATGCTTTCACCCTCTGCTACCCATGCCGACATCACCGCCATTGGCGATTATGTATTCCGCACCGTCGTTTCTGATGGACTTCAGGGTGAGGTTGCAGGGCATTATTTCTATGAAAACCTTGGACTGCGCACCATTGGCGTCCTCTATGCAAAGAATGACTACAGCCAAGGCCTCTATGAAGGCATGACCGCTAGTTTTGAAGCGGCAGGTGGAAAAGTTACCATTGCAGAAGCATGCCAGGTCGGCGACAAGGATTTCAAAACCCAGCTGACCAAGATCAGGAGTGCAAACCCTGATGCTATCTATATCCCCAACTATACTGCAGAGATGGCTCAGATTCTCGAGCAGGCAAGACAGCTTGGCATTAAAACACCCTTTGTCTCCTGTGACGGATTCTCCAACCCCGATATCTATAACCTCGCCGGAAACTTTACCGACGGTGTTGTCTATGTTGGACCTGCCAAAGTCAAGGAAAGCAAGAAGTACAGCGATTTTGTTGCTGAATATACCGCCAAGTATGGTGTTGGACCCGACTCGTTCGCGACCAACGCATATGATGGCACCAATATCTTGCTCGCCGCTATGAACACCGTCTACAAGAAGACCGGCAAGTTCGATAGGAAGGCCGTTCGCGATGCTGTAGCTGCCACCAAGGATTATGATGGTGTAAGCGGTATTGTTAACTTTGCTGACAATGGCGACCTGGTTGCCTATCAGGGGCTTTATAAGGTAAATGGAACAACTCCCGAGTATTTGGGAACCTATACTGTTGTTGATGGCAAGTTGATCCAGATCGACTAATCGTAGTTCTAATCCCGGTCATAGGGAAATTGAATGGACCGGTGTTGTTTACACCGGTCTTTTCATGTTATCGTACTATCCAGTTAATATGGATAAGGAGAGGCGCATCGTGGGAACCGCTGAATTTTTCCAACATCTGATGAATGGCCTGACTTTGGGGGGCATCTACGCTCTGATCGCCCTAGGGTACACAATGGTGTATGGCATTCTGAAATTCATTAACTTCGCCCATGGTGATATCCTCATGGTAGGGGCGTATGTCGGCCTTTTTGTCTTTGACCTTCTCAGGGGAAGTTCTCCTCTGGGAACCTGGACGGTAGTGGCCTTTTTCCTAGCTATGCTCATAAGTATGGCAGTCTGTGCCATCTTGGGCATGACTATCGAGCGAATCGCATATAAACCCTTGCGTAGGGCAACGAGGCTTGCCCCGTTATTGAGTGCTATCGGTGTCTCTTTCATTCTTTCCAATAGTGCTGCCTGGATGTTGGGTACCCAGTCCAGGAAGTTCAACTACCCGTTTGACAATAGCTCCATCAACCTGGCCGGTGTCATCATCACACCTCACCAGATACTGATCCTCGTAGTATCGCTTGTCATGATGCTTGCCTTGAAACTCTTTGTTGACAAGACAAGGATGGGAAAGGCGATGCGTGCGACAAGCCTTGACCAGGATACCGCAATGCTCATGGGCATCAACGTGAATAAGGTCATCAGCCTTACCTTCGCCATAGGTAGCGCCCTTGCTGCAGTAGGGGGAATTCTCATTGCCTTGGACTTTAAGGTGTACCCCAGCATGGGGACCATGACAGGGCTCAAGGCATTTGTCGCTGCAGTTGTCGGTGGTATCGGAAATATTTCAGGTGCTATGTTTGGAGGGATTCTCCTCGGGCTGCTTGAGACTTTCGGAGTTGCCGTGTTGGGCATCCCTTCTGGTTTGAAGGATACCATCGCCTTTGGTGTGCTCATCATCATTCTGCTGGTGAAGCCTGAAGGCCTATTCGGTAAAGTCGAAAAGGAGAAGGTGTAATATGTTTAACTTTTTTCTTTTGATACTCATCTATACAGGAATTTATGCTCTGATGGCTATCGGGCAAAACATCATAACCGGCTATGGAGGGATGCTCTCCCTCTGTCAGGCAGGTTTTTTTGCCATCGGAAGCTATGCGACTGCCATATTGTCCGTCAGGTTCGGATGGTCCTTCTGGGCAACGCTTCCGGTAGCCGCCATCATCAGTGCCCTGTTCGGTCTGCTTATCGGCCTGCCCACGCTGAGGCTCAAGGGAGACTACCTTGCCATCGCAACGCTGGGCTTCGGGGAGATTGTGCGCAATATCCTGAACAACTGGGATTCTGTCACCAACGGACCCATGGGAATCCAGAAGATTCCAATGCCGACCCTTTTTGGCCTTACTATCAATCCCTATAAGAAATATGCATTTCTGGTGATGGTGATAATCTTTGTCATCATAGCCTACATCCTTTTCCAACGGCTTGCCCGCTCTAGAATGGGACGTGCCCTTACCGCTGTTCGTGAAGATGAGATCGCTGCCCAGTCAATGGGCATCAACATCACCAAGTACAAGGTGTACGCCTTTGTCCTGGGGGCTTCCGTAGCAGGAATTGCGGGCTCTTTACAAGCCGCATTCTCACTGTCTGTCACTCCTGGAACCTATACCTTCATGGTATCGGTCATGGTGCTGTGCATGGTTGTCCTTGGCGGGATGGGAAACTTCAAGGCTGCAATCCTTGGTACCTTCATCATCCAGCTCATCAGTTACTTCCCCCAGCTGACGGGCCTGAGCAGTGTCATCCCCCCTCAGTTCAAACAGATTCTGTTTGGCCTGATCCTTGTGGTGATGATGATCTGGAGACCCCAGGGGCTTCTTGGTCGGGAAGAGCACACCTATGGTGTTAAGGGAGGCAAGTGATGACCATACTGGAAACTGAAGCCCTTACAAGGGCATATGGCGGTGTTGTCGCTGTAAATAAAGTTGACTTCTCAGTTGAGTCTGGACTTATCACAGGTCTCATCGGTCCTAACGGCGCGGGTAAGACAACCCTGTTTAACAATATGACTGGCTTGGATATCCCCTCAGGGGGCAAGGTGTTCTTCAATAACAAGGACATCACCGGCTTCCCTGCCCATAAGATCTGTCGCATGGGCATTGCCCGAACCTTCCAGAACATACGCCTTTTCAAGGACCTCTCGGTCGTTGAGAATGTCATGATCGGCCGTCACTTCAAGACCGGGCCGAGCGAAACGAAAGGGCGGTTTGTAAACGCCTTGCATAGTTATGTATATCTTAAGAGGGAAGAGCAGGAGATCTATGAGAAAGCGGACTCCTGGTTGGATTTCTTTGATATGGGTCAGTTCAAGAATGAGCTAGCCAAGAACCTGCCCTACGGGAAACAACGGGAACTGGAGATCGCAAGAGCCCTTGCGACAGAGCCTGAGTTGCTCTTCTTGGATGAGCCTGCAGCGGGAATGAACCCTCAGGAGACCGAGCACCTGATGAGCATTATCCGTAAGATCCGTGACCTCGGCATAACGGTCGTACTTATCGAGCACGACATGAAGCTGGTCATGAACATCTGCGATACCATCACCGTATTGAATTACGGGCAGAAGCTTGCAGAAGGAACTCCCCGGGAGATCAAGCATAACCCGAGAGTCATCGAAGCCTATCTCGGAAAGGAAGAAGCATGAGTGAACTGCTTACCATTGAGGATATCTCTGTAACCTATGGAAACATCAAGGCGCTCAGAAATGTGAGTATGCATGTGAACCAAGGTGATATTGTCTGTCTCATCGGCGCCAACGGAAGTGGCAAGAGTACCCTCCTGAAAGCAATAGTGGGTCAGGAGCCTCTGGTGGAAGGGTCTATCACCTTTGATGGTGAGGAGATCTGCCAGGCTCGGACTGCTGCCGGAAACGGCAATAAATGGGGACGTATCAAGGGCAGCAAGAGCCTCACAACCGACATCATCGCCTCCAGGGGCATTGCCCTTGTTCCCGAAGGTAGGCGTGTCTTTGCCGACATGAGTGTGGAAGAGAACCTGGACATGGGTGCTTTCATGGTTCGCGACAAGGCCCTCATCTCTGAACGCAAAGAGGCAATGTACGATTTTTTCCCCATACTTGGGGCACGTCGGAAGCAGAAGACCCGATCGCTTTCCGGAGGAGAGCAACAGATGATGGCCATAGCTCGGGCCTTGATGAGCGGTCCCCGCCTGATTCTGCTTGATGAACCCGGCTTGGGACTTGCTCCCTTGGTCATCGCAGATATCTTTGAGAAGATAGACCTTATCAACAAGCAGGATAATGTCACAGTCTTCCTTGTAGAGCAGAATGCCCGCATGGCATTGAAGGCCTCCACAGAGGGCTATGTGATGGAGAATGGGAGGATAGTCCTCCATGATGCTTCCGCTTCGCTTTTGGAGAATGAAAAGGTCAGGGCTGCATATCTAGGCGAATAATGACTAGATATTAGCCTTGTCTTGAATTATAGTATTGGTAGATGGTAGTTAGGAGAATCATATGATTATCGAACGAAGAATGACTCGCAACCCTGTTACAGCTACTCCTGATATGTCTATTGCAGACGCTTCCAACCTCATGAGGCAGGAGAAGGTGCATAGGTTGCCAGTATTGGATAAGGATAAGAGGCTTGTAGGGCTCATTACCGAAAAGGACATTCTTTTTGCATCCCCTTCTCCTGCAAGCAGCCTCTCCATTCATGAGATGGCGTATTTGCTCAGCAAACTTACAGTCAAGAAACTGATGAGCAAGAATGTGGTTACCATCAGTAAGGACACCACCGTTGAAGAGGCTGCCCGCATGATGGTTGACCAGGACCTCTCCTGCCTTCCTGTCCTGGAAGGCGAGAAACTCATTGGCATTGTCAGTAAGAGTGACATGTTCAAGATCCTGTTGGAACTGTTTGGTGCCCGTCACTTCGGCATTCGTGTCTCCTTTGTTGTGGATGACAAGCCCGGAACCATAGCCAAGATTTCCCAAGCCCTCAGCGAACAGAATATCGATATCATCACCTTCGGTACGTTCATGGGAACCGACCCGACCAATGCCATCTGTACTATCAAGGTGCAGGGGGCCCCAATCAGCAAGGTGGTGGAGATAATCAAGCCGTTCGTTTCACAACTGTTGGACGTACGAGAGGTATAAATGGCCAAGAAGAAACGAGTGATAAAGAAGAAAGAGACGGCTGGCGACAGCCGTCTTCCTATTGCGGATGACGCCTACAGACCCTTTGAGGAGATAAAGAAAGTCATCCCTGAGAAAATAGAGAGGAAGACAGAAAAGAAACCTAAGCCAGAACCTGCTGCCAAGCCCCAACGTAAGGAACCGCTCATCAAGGGGTATGATCCTGATGCTAATTTTGGAGATATCCTCAAGGAGTGGGAGACTACAGGCGAGATGGGTGGGGTCACCGCACGCATGAAAAGTCATAGCAAAGTCAAGGTTGAGAAATCCTTTGCTGAAATTCTCGCCGAATGGGAAGGCGAGAAGGTCAAGGAAAAGACAAAACCAGTCGAAAAGATCAAGCCGAGCAAGCAGTATGTCCCTAAAAAGGACTTCGGTTCGCTTCTTGATGAGTTCGACGGTGTAGCACCTAAAAAAGACCGTAGGGTCGTTGAATCCAGCCGGAAGGCGGCTCCTCCCCCCAAGGATGAGAAGATGCTCCCCTCCAAGGAGATGGTGCAGGCACTAGATGATAAGGCCGAAGAGGATCAGAGAAAAGAGAGCAATGTTTCCTGGTCCTTTGCCGATACCTATAAGAAATGGAATGAGGTCTCTGACGAGAAGGGTGCCCTGGACAAGGCTATGAAGGAGAAGGGTGAGAGGAAGGCCAGCTACCGTTCAGTCTCCGCCTTGAGGGCTATGGAGCCTGAGGTGACCTTGGACCTGCATGGGATGAAGGTTCAGGAAGCTGAGGAGGCCTGTGCCACCTTCCTCAAGGATAGTGCATCCAAGGGGCTGAGAAAGATTTCAATCATTACTGGCAAAGGCCTGCACAACGACAAGGGGTATTCCCTTTTGAAAGATGCAGCCCTGAGTGCCATCCGGCTCAGTGGCGTTGTCACTGAAGCCTATACACCCAAAGCATACTATGGTGGCAGCGGTGCCATTTGGATTATCCTGAAAGGGAAATAGAATAAGAGTGGTTTGGTGATTTCGAGAGATGAACATGCATAAAAACGGCCGACTCCCAAGAGAGAATCGGCCTGTTTTGTCTGTATGTTCTTACCTTTCTCTATAGATGATCCGACCTTTGGTCAGGTCATAGGGAGAAAGCGCTACACGCACCGTATCACCAGGAACAATCCTGATATAGTGTTTTCGCATCTTGCCCGAAAGATGGGCTAGGATAACATGCTGGTTCTGAAGTTCCACACGGAACATCGTATTGGGAAGTGCTTCGCGAACGACGCCTTCCACTTCAATTGCTTCTTCTTTGGCCACAAAGCCCTCCAAAATATCTGCTCTAAAGCTACTTAATGATAAACTTTACCTGCTTTTCTGTCAACATAAGCCTATTTGATAAAGATATCCCAGTATCCTTTGAGGAATAGAACCAAGACAATGGTGGGGAGAATCCACTTGAAGTAGTATTTTAGAGCCTTAGGGAACTTCAAGCCCTCACCAGTATCTGCTTCCTTAATAAAATTGTCCCATCCCCAGCCATACCTTGATGTGCAAAAAAGAGTTATGAACAGTGATCCAAAGGGCAATAGCGTAGAACTGACAATGAAATCTTCAAGATCGAGGACGTTTGTTCCGGGACCTAGAGGCTGGAAATTAGAAAGTAGGTTGAAACCAAGCAGGCAGGGTAGGGAGAATATGATGATGACGATACAGTTGATGATGGTCGCCTTCTTCCTGCTTATCTGGTGCTTGTCAATCCAGTAACTGACAATGTTCTCAAAGACCGCAATAAGGGTACTCAAGGCGGCAAAGCTCATGAACAGGAAGAAAAGTGTGCCCCAGATCCTGCCGCCGCCCATCTGGTTGAAGATGTTGGGCAGGGTAACGAAGAGCAGGGAAGGGCCTGCATCGGGTTGGACTCCGAAGGCAAAGGCTGCCGGGAAGATGATCAAGCCGCTTGCCAGGGCGACGAAGGTATCCAAGCCGATAATCCTGACTGCCTCACCGGTGAGTGAGTACTGCTTGTCAATATAGGAACCGAAAATGGAGATGCTTCCAATACCCAGGCTAAGAGTGAAGAAGGCCTGTCCCATCGCAGCATAGATTGATTCGAACATGCCGATCTCCATCATCCGAGGGAAGTCAGGAAGCAGATAGAACTTGAGCCCTTCGCTTCCTCCCTTGAGGGTGATGCTGTTGACCGCAAGGATGACAATGAGCCCAAGCAGTCCTATCATCATGTACTTGGTGATTTTTTCCACGCCGTTCTGCAAGCCTCTTCCGACTGGGATGAATGCCAGGATAGTGACCAGGACCATCCAGAAGAGCATCATGGTGGGGGAATCAAGCATGTTTCCGAAAAAATTCCCTACTCCTGCGGTATCGAGCCCCGCAAAGTCTCCCTTTCCCATATGGAACAGATAGGCAACGAGCCAGCCAGAGATGGTAGTGTAGAAAAACATCAGCACATAGTTCCCAAAGATCGCTACCGGGCCGAACAGATGCCATTTCTTGCCTTTAGGCTCCAGGGTCTTGTAGGCCATGCCGATGTTTTGTTTGCTTGCCCGCCCGGTGGAGAGTTCCATTACCATGACAGGGAGGCCGAGGATGACAAGAAACAGGATATAGAACATTACAAATGCCGCACCGCCGTACCGTCCTGTTATATAGGGAAAACGCCATACGTTTCCCAATCCGATTGCGCATCCTGCGGAAAGAAAGATAAAGCCGAGTCGGCTCCCCAGTGTTTCGCGAGTGTTCGTTTTTTCCATTGGTTACTATCCTGTGTTGTTGTAACTACCGAGTAGTTCATAGTTGTATGGTGCCGAGTCGGCAGAGGTACTGCAAAAATGACACAACCGATGTAGTTTACGACCCCTATGGGCAAAAATCAACTCTAAAGTTGCAATTACCTGCATTGAATTGTCTTGTGACGTTGACAGAGGTCTGTCGGATGGGCAAGATAGTAGTATTGAGAACTACAGCATGAGGTGAAAAATGGCTGATAAACAAGCATTGAAAGCGTATTTGGCGAGAACAACTGATATTGATGCCGGTATGGTGGCATATGTGGCATCCTTGGAAAAAGTAGCGGATGTGGCCCCCGAGATTGCTTCTAGGATCGTAAGCGAACTCAAGGACCAGAGATCACACTTGAAACTGATTGCAAGCGAGAACTTCTCTTCTTTGTCATCACAGCTGGCTATGGGGAATCTCTTCACTGACAAATATAGTGAAGGGTATGCTTACCACCGCTTTTATGCAGGTTGTGACAATGTGGATGCCGTTGAAGCGAACGCATGTGAAAAGGCTTGTGAGCTGTTCGGAGCGGAACATGCCTATGTCCAGCCTCACAGTGGTGCTGATGCCAACCTGGTCGCCTATTGGGCTATCTTGCACGCAAAGGTACAAGTCCCCATGCTGGAGGAACTCGGCATTACCAACCCAAGCGATCTCAGTCGTGAACAGTGGGACGTGGTGAGGGAGAAGTTGGGAAACCAGAAGATCCTGGGTCTTGACTACTACAGTGGCGGTCACCTTACCCACGGCTATCGTCAGAACGTATCGGCCCAGATGTTTGATGCATACAGTTACTCTGTCAACGAAGAGACAGGCTTGCTCGACTATGATGAGATAGAGAGACTGGCAAAAGAGATTAAGCCCCTTATCCTGCTTGCAGGCTATAGCGCATACCCCAGAAAGATCAATTTCAAGCGGATGGCAGAGATTGCCCATAGCGTCGGGGCTGTCTTCATGGTCGACATGGCCCACTTCGCTGGTCTTGTCGCCGGGAAGGTTTTTACCGGCGAGTCCGACCCCGTCCTCTGGGCTGATGTGGTGACCACAACCACCCACAAGACCCTTCGAGGTCCTCGTGGAGGCATGATCCTCTGTAAGGAGGAGTATGCGGACAGTGTGGACAAGGGTTGTCCTCTGGTGATCGGAGGGCCGCTTCCCCATGTCATGGCAGCTAAGGCCGTATCATTTGCCGAAGCTCTTGACCCTTCCTTCTCGACATATGCAAAAAAAATTGTTGAAAACTCATCATCTCTTGCCCAGGCATGCATAGCTGAAGGGATCACTGTGGCGACAGGGGGTAGCGACAACCACCTGATGCTGCTGGATGTCCGTACATTCGGTCTCAACGGAAGGCAGGCAGAGAGCGCCCTGCGTGAATGTGGGGTCACCCTCAACCGCAACGCCCTTCCTTTTGATCCCAACGGCCCATGGTATACAAGCGGCTTGAGGATCGGGACCCCTGCTGTTACCACTCTGGGAATGGGGAAAGCGGAGATGCGGGAAATTGCCTCCATCATTGCTTTGGTACTGAAGAACACCAAAGCTGCTACGATCACCAAAGGCGCAAAGGCAGGTACGTTAAGCAAGGCCAGATTTGAAACGGATGCCCAGGCGGTGGAGGAAGCCAGAGGCAGGGTGGCCGACCTGGTATCCAGGTTTAAGCTTTATCCTGAACTCGACTTGGAGTTCCTTGAAGAGTTTTTCCCCCTCGACATTGATTGACAGTGGTGGTAGCATGAATCTGATTGGAGGTAAGAGATGAGTAGCGTTCCTGAAGTCTTGAAGTACAGCAAGGACCATGAATGGGTCCGTCTTGACGGCGATAAGGCCTATGTGGGCATTACCGATCACGCACAGAAAGAACTTGGAGAGATAGTATTTATCGAACTGCCCTTTGTTGGAGATACTTTCAACAAGGACGAGGACATAGCAACAGTTGAGAGCGTAAAGGCTGCATCGGCAATCATCAACCCCCTTTCGGGAGAGGTTATGGCGGTCAATGAGGATCTTGATGACTCTCCTGAGTTGGTCAACACTGACTGCTATAAGCATTATTTGTATGTGCTAGGGAATTTTTCCAAGAGTGACTATGATTCACTTATGGATGCCAGTGCATACACTGAGTATCTTGAAAGTCTATAAGAAGTTATCTTACGCCGCCTGAGAATTGGCGGCGTTGGTTTGTCCTGACAATGAGGAGGAGCGCGTGGTTTATCCTTACATACCCCACACCGATGAGGACCGCAAGAGAATGCTGGAAGCCATTGGGGTGGGTTCGATCGAAGAGTTGTATGCTTCACTGACAGAAGATCTTCTGCTCAGTGATTCGGTTCCAATAAGTCATGGGCGGACTGAAGATGAGGTGTTGCGGATGATCACTGCCATAGCGCAGCGAAACAGCACGGGCATCCCTTTTCTTGGGTGTGGCTGCTACGACCATCTTGTCCCTTCCACCGTACAGACGTTGGCCAGTCTCCCTTCCTTTGTAACTGCCTACACTCCCTACCAGGCTGAGATGAGCCAGGGGTTGTTGCAGGCGAGTTACGAGTTCCAAAGCATGATCTGTGAGATCACAGGGATGGATGTATCCAATGCCTCCCTGTATGATGGGGCAAACTCCGCAGCCGAAGCTGCGACCATAATGATTGGTTCCAAACGAAAGTCCAAGGCTGTGCTTGTATCTGGCACCCTTCACCCCTTTACCTTGCAGGTACTTCACACGTGGGCTCTGGGTACCGGCAATGAGATCCGCGTGTTGGAAGAGAAGAATGGAGTGACAGACCTGAAGAGTTTGCACTCTGCACTCACTGATGAGGTCGCCGGCCTGATCGTACAGACGCCCAACAGGTATGGCCTGTTGGAAGATTTCAGCACTGTAGCAGAACAGTTGCACGAGAAGGGGTGTCTGTTTGCAATCAGCAGCGACATCCTCTCGCTTGCCATTCAGAAAAGCCCGGCCGAGTGGGGAGCTGACATCGCCATAGGCGATACACAGGCCCTTGGCCTGCCTCTCGCTTTCGGCGGGCCCTCCTGCGGCTATATGGCCGTCACGAAGGCCCTGATGCGAAAGATACCGGGACGCATAGTAGGAGCGACTGTGGACGGTCAGGGACGCCGTGGCTATACGCTGACACTGCAGGCTCGGGAGCAGCATATCAAGCGTGAGAAGGCCAGCAGCAATGTCTGCTCCAACCAAGCCCTTGCGGCTCTGATGACCACCATACACCTCTCCTCCCTTGGATGGTCTGGAATGGTGGAGGCTGCCCAGCAAAGCTATGTGAAGGCACATTATCTTGCATACCACCTGGCCCAGCTTCCTGGGATGACTCTTGTTTGGGATGTCCCTTTCTGGTGCGAATTCCCCCTGAGGTTCTCCGATTCCAAGAAAATGAGAAAATTCTTACAGGAGCTTCGTAACGAAGGGATCTTTGCGGGTGTCAGGCTATCGAGCCTTACACGTGAGACTAAGGATGAACTTGTCCTGTTGGTGGCGGTGACAGAGAAACGTAGTCGTGAGGAGCTTGAACTCTATCTCGCAGCTGCCAGGAGGGTGATGAAATGAGTGAGCCGCTTTTGATTGATAAATCCAAAAAAGGACGTAAGGCATACTGCTTTCCTGCCTTGGACCTTCCCAGAGGGTTTGAGCAGGCTCTGCCTGAACTGCCTTCTCATCTGTTGCGCATAAAGCCTGCGAGGCTTCCTGAGGTGGCGGAACTCGACGTGGTGCGCCATTTCACAAAACTCTCAACCCTGTCCTTTGGAGTGGACAACGGTCCCTATCCACTGGGTTCGTGCACCATGAAGTACAATCCGAAACTAGGGGAACAGATAGCCCAGTTTCCTGCCTTTACGACCATGCACCCATTGCAGGACATCTCGACCTCCCAAGGGTGCCTCTCCATAATGTACAACCTGCTGGAGGACCTTTCTTCCATTACCGGAATGAGCTGGGGAAGTCTCCAACCATGTGCTGGGGCACATGGAGAGTATGTCGGGCTGAAAATGATACGGGCCTACTTCCTTGAAAGGGGGGAGGTCGCCCGCAACAAGGTGCTCGTCCCTATCTCAGCCCACGGTACCAACCCTGCAAGCGCTGTGATGAACGGCTTTGATGTGGTGACTGTAGCCAGCAACAAAGAGGGGCTTGTGGATATTGAGGATCTCAAGAGCAAGCTTGATGGGAGTGTGGCGGCCCTGATGCTCACAAACCCCAATACCTTGGGCTTGTTTGAGAAGGACATCCTGGAGATTTCCGCTTCAGTGCATGAGTGTGGGGGACTGCTCTACTACGACGGGGCGAACCTCAACGCCATCATGGGGATGGCAACACCTGGTGATATGGGCTTTGATGTGCTGCACCTCAACTTGCACAAGACATTCTCCACCCCTCACGGGGGGGGAGGCCCGGGCAGCGGGCCGGTGATGGTCAATGATACTCTCAGGCCATTTTTGCCCAAGCCGGATATCGAACTGACAGATGGGGGCTATGTCTATACCTGGGACAGGCCTCTCTCAATAGGGAAAGTCAGCATGTTCTGGGGTAACTTTTTGGTGTTGCTTCGTGCATATGTCTATATCCTGCGCATGGGCAGTGAGGGCATCAAAGCTGCGGCAGCGCACGCTGTGCTGAATGCAAACTACCTCAAGTCAAAACTGGAGAAACACTTTGATGTTCCTTACGGTGGGGTATGCATGCATGAGTTTGTCATCAGTTGTGAAAATCTGAAGAAGGAATATGGCATCACAGCACAGGACATGGCAAAGGGCCTCATTGATGAGGGGTATCATCCCCCTACGATGTACTTTCCCACGCTTGTATCCGAAGCTCTGATGTTTGAACCTACCGAGAGTGAAAGCATAGAGACCCTCGATGCATTTGCTGATTCGCTCATAAGTCTGCTTGAACGTGCAAAGAAGGACCCTGCCTACCTCAAGGGTGCTCCATATTCCACCCCTGTCGGGCGGCTTGATGAGGTGCGAGCCATCAAGGAGCCTGACCTGCACTATTAGGGACGTGCATATTTTACTTTGCATAGCCTGGAAAACTGGAGTATCTTATAGGTATGAACAGAATACTTATACAAAATGGACTTCTGGTAGATACCGAGTGGACCAGGCATGCAGACATCTTGATTGAAAATTCAAAGATCGCGCATATCGCCAATAAGATTGATGAGAAGGATGTTCCTGAAGGGACGGAGATTGTCCATGTCGAAGGCATGTGCATTCTCCCCGGTCTCATCGATGCCCATACCCATTATCATCTGGAAAGCCGCAATACAGTGACTGCGGACTCATTTCCCCAAGGCAGCAAATGTGCCGCCTATGGAGGGGTTACCTGCGTTGTGGACTTTGCTGATGATGACAAGAAGGGAGATCTCGCCGCCTGCAGCAAGGAGCGCATCGCAGCCATGCAGGAAGGGATGGCTGTGGACTTCTCCCTCCATCAGGGGGTCTATGCCTATCGGGAGGGTATCGCAAACGAGTTGGAACAGCTCAAGAAGAGCGGGGTGAGGGTCATCAAGATTTTCACGACCTATCGCAACGTCGGCTATCTCATAGAAAAAAGAGAAGAGCTCAAGGCCATCTTTGCCGAGTGCAAGCGTCTGGATATGCTGGTGAGCGTGCACTGCGAAGACGATGCGATGATCGAGAAGATCAGCAAGGGGTACAAGGGTTCCCATACACCCTCTGCCCATGCCGATCTTCGTCCTGGGGAGGTTGAGGCTGAGGGTATCCGCCTTGTCGGTGAGCTTGCCGGTGAGTTGAAGATGCCTCTTTATGTGGTGCATCTTTCCAGCAAGGCTGGTCTTGAAGTGGTAAGGAATCTCAGGGCGAAGGGAGTACGCATCATTGTGGAGACCACCCCGCACTACCTCTTCCTTGACCGTTCTAAGCTGGAAGGCCCCCAAGGCAGCCTCTATGTGATGACTCCTCCACTCAGAACCAAAGAGGACAATGAGGCCCTGCAGGAAGCCGTGCTCAACGGCGAGGTGCAGGTGGTAGCCACTGACCATTGCTCCTTTACCAAAGAACAGAAGCTTGCAAGCAACGACTGCCGTACGATACTTCCCGGCATCCCGGGAACAGAGGAGATGCTTCCCCTGCTGAACACCTTTGCCATGAACAGTGGCAGGATAGGTCTGCAACAGGTGGTGAACCTGCTTAGTACCGGACCGGCTAAGACGTTTGGCCTCTACCCCAAGAAGGGGGCGATCAGAGTTGGCTCTGATGCGGACTTGGTTATCTTCGATCCTGAAAAAGCATGGACGATCTCTTCCGAGACCACCCATTCGGCAAGCGGATACACAGCTTACGAAGGGTTCCCTGTCTTGGGAAAACCCGTCATGACCTACCTCAGAGGCAGGCTTATTATGGGAGATGATATCTATCTCGGGATAGAGGGAAATGGAAAATTTGTTCCCCAAGGCAACCCTGGCAGGGCGAAGACAGTGATGCATTGAACAGAAATCATGTGCGTATCTTCGCTTTCAGAGAACAGCAAAACGGCAACAAGAGTGTTGCCGTTTTGCTCCTAGCGCAAACTGAATTGGTTTCATTCTGGAATCGGATAGACATATCTTCTGTTATGTCCTCTGATGATATGGATTTCTTGTCAGAAGATGTTTTTTTCTATACAGTGAAAGAGTAAGGAGTTTACATGATTAAGGGAATTCTCTTTGATATGGACGGGGTGCTCATTGATTCCGAACCTCTTATCCTTCATGCAGCCATCTCATATTTCGCTTCTATTGGCGTCTCTGTAAAGAAAGAGGACTTCACCCCTTTCATCGGCGCGGGCGATCGGAGATTTCTTTGTGGTGTGGCTGAAAAATATGGCCTCACCATAGATTTCGAAGAGGCAAAGAAGAAGCTTTTTTCTTTTTACGAAGATTTTGCAATGGAAGTGGGACCTCTTGATGGCGTCCATCGCTTTATTGCCAACGCAAAGAAAGCGGGGCTTAAGGTCGCAGTGGCGACCAGCGGAGCCCCTGCCAAAGTAGCCATAAACTTGAAGAGCATCGGGCTCTCGGAATCTGATTTCGACCTTGTGGTGACCGGTGCGATGATCAAGCGTAACAAGCCTGCACCTGATATCTATCAGTTGGCAGCCCTTGCAATGGGACTTCCCACAGAGGAGTGCCTTGTGATGGAGGACGCTATAAATGGCATCCATGCTGGAAAAGAGGCCGGCTGCACAGTCTGCGGGCTCACCACCACCTTTACGGTAACCTCCCTCTTCGATGCCGGTGCTGACCTTGTTGTGACTTCCCTGGATAGCTTTGAAGACTTTAGCTCCGTTGAGATGTTCAACGAACAGCTGGTTAGCTTGATAAGCACGGACGATGGCAAGGTGCAGTATGGAACCAACAGGATCCTACCTGCATCTGGGGTCATGCAGACAAAAAAGCAGCTGCTTGATCTGGCGATCAAGGAAGCCTTCGCCAAGCGTAAGAACGCCTACACTCCGTACTCCAACTATAAGGTAGGTGCTGCACTGCTCAGTGCGGCCACCAGCAGGGTTTACAGCGGCTGTAATGTGGAGAACTCAAGCTATGGTGCAACTATCTGTGCCGAGAGGAATGCAGTCCTCAATGCAATTGCAAATGAAGGGGCCTTGGGTGTCGAGCTGTTGGTAGTTGTCAGTGAGGATACCCCTCCTGCACCACCTTGTGCCCTCTGCCTGCAAGTCCTTGCCGAGTTCAGCAATCCTGAAACCGAGATCCATCTGCTCGATACTGCTGCAGCACAGGAGAGAGGCCAGGGAACTCATCTGGTATACACCTTTGGAGAGCTGCTTCCTGTAGATCTCGGTGGTCGCCGCGTTCTTATCCTTGGTCCCTGCCCAGGCGATCCGCCGATGGCTGATGCCAAGCCGTTTC
>LFRM01081268.1_pt2 | contig 26824 bp, 19 predicted proteins | sample 618341 | NCBI WGS metagenome assembly LFRM01 (sample SAMN03654438, study PRJNA283298) | anaerobic digester metagenome | isolation source: pool of bioreactors CSTR01a, CSTR02a, and CSTR03a thermophilic anaerobic... | place: Denmark: Kgs. Lyngby | collected 2014-05-21 | reverse complement strand
ATCAGGGGATTGGACGATGTTCCCAGCGCAATGATGGCCACATCGCACGGAATATCAAACCCGGACCCGGGTATTTCCACAGGCCTGCGACGCCCGCTATCGTCGGGCTCGCCCAGTTCCATGCGGATACAACGCATCCCCGTGACCCATCCTTTATCATTTCCCAGGATAGCCACCGGATTGGTCAGCATCTGAAAAGCGATCCCTTCTTCCCGCGCATGGTGCACTTCCTCTACACGGGCCGGCATTTCCTTTTCTGTCCTTCGGTAAACGACGGTCACTTCCGCACCCAGTCGCAAGGCGGTTCGTGCGGCATCCATAGCTACGTTCCCACCCCCAACCACAGCCACCCTCCGGCCCACGTAAATGGGGGTGTCAGAATCTGGAGAGTAGGCTGCCATCAGGTTGTTTCTGGTAAGGAATTCATTGGCCGAAACTACCCCGTTGAAATTTTCGCCGGGAATGCCCATGAATTTGGGCAACCCGGCTCCGGATCCCACAAAAACAGCATCAAAACCCTCATGCTCCATCAATTGGTCAATGGTGACGCTCCGGCCAACCACAACGTTGCATTCTATCTTTACACCCAGTTGCTGCACCTGTCCTATCTCATATTCCACCACTTCTTCCTTAGGCAGACGGAATTCCGGGATTCCGTACACCAGTACCCCGCCCGGTTTGTGCAGGGCTTCAAAGACGGTAACATCACATCCGGCTTTTGCCAGGTCGGTGGCACAGGCAAGCCCGGCCGGGCCGGAACCGATCACCGCCACCTTTTTCCCGTTTGGAACAACTGTGGTCGCTGTTGAATAATGGTTCTCACGCGCCCAATCTGCCACGTACCGTTCCAGTTTGCCAATGGAAACGGGTTGGTGTCTGATCCCCATGATGCAGGCACCTTCGCATTGCGATTCCTGGGGACATACACGTCCGCATACGGCAGGCAATGAAGAATCCCTGGCGATAATGGATGCTGCCCCTGGCATATCCCCGTCCAGGATGGCTTTGATGAACTGAGGGATCTGTATGGTTACCGGACAACCGGCCACACACTTGGGATTTTTGCACTGTATGCAACGGGAAGCTTCCAGTACCGCTTCCCCTGCATTATACCCGTAACTGACCTCCCTGAAATTCCCGGTCCTTGCTTTGGGATCCTGTTCCCTGACGGGTATTCTTGTTTTTTTATCCATTTCCCAATCCAATTTTGCATTTATGATCCGCTTCTGTTTCCTGCGTCCTGTACATGGATTGCCGTCTCATGGCTTCGTCAAAATCCACCTGGTAGGCGTCAAATTCCGGACCTTCCACACAGGCAAAGCGTGTCTTTCCCCCGACCGTTACCCTGCAAGCCCCGCACATGCCCGTTCCGTCAACCATAAGCGTGTTCAGACTTACTATGAGCGGAAGGTCGTAATCCCGGGCCGTCAGGGTAACGAATTTCATCATGATCATGGGCCCTATGGCCACGGCCTGATCATACTTATTTCCACTGTCCATCAATTCTTTCAGCTTAGCCGTAACCAGGCCCTTAAAACCGTAGGAACCGTCATCGGTACACACGTACACCTGATCCGCCACCTGTTTCATTTCTTCTTCCATGATGACCAGATCGCGTGTTTTGGCTCCGATGATCACTTCCACATGAGCCCCTTTGGCATGCAGATATTTCACCTGGGGATAGACCGGTGCCGTGCCCAGTCCTCCGGCAATGAACAGGTATTTTTTTCCGCGCAGCACCTCGTCACTGTCGTGGATAAATTCGGAAGGCATTCCCAGGGGACCGGCAAAATCGGCAAAAGCTTCCCCCTCTTCAAGAGCGAATATTTTACGGGAAGAGGCGCCTACTCTTTGTGTTACAATGGTCACAGAACCTGCAACGCGGTCGAAATCGCAAATGGTAAGAGGAACCCTTTCCCCGTGATTGTTTACCCTGACAATGACGAATTGTCCGGGTTGTGCCCCCGAGGCGACACGTGGTGCAGATACTTCCATCAGACAGATTTCCGGTGCAAGTATGCTTTTCTTAAAGATGGTGTACATTGATTGCGCTTCTTAAGGTAGTTCAAATATACAAAAAAACAGTTTTCGGGAAAGGGTCAAGGCATGCGTTTAAACACATAGCCCCTGCGTTTGAGCGTCCTGATGATCCGGTCCAGATTATCGTACAACCTGTCGGACCTGGAGGGTTCCACTCCCGGATGGATCAACAGGATGGCTCCCTGCAGTCCGAATTCTTTTTCGTGATCAAAAAGCTGCCGGATCAATTCACCGGAACTTCTGTAGGAGGGCATATCCGGTGTGGTATAGTCTGCCCGGGTCAGTATACCGGGTGTCAGGTGAATCAGTTCCATCCCCATAGATGCGGTGACCCTTACGGTTTCTGTATTGAAATGTTCGTAAGAAGGCATGAACCATCTAACCTGTGAAAGATCCACTCCCGCACGAGCCAGCTCAGCCATATTGTCTGAAATGTCGCTCCGCAGGCTGTCGGGAGAAACCAGAGACTTTTCCACATCTCCCTCCCAGGGGGCATATAACAAGTGCCTGTCCCCATGGGGGCCCACATAATGCCCCTGAGAAATGACCTCCTGCACCAGGTCCTGCCACTGCGGATTGCGAAGGCAATTGCCCGTAAGGAAGAAAGAGGACTTTATTCCGTGCTTTTTCAACGTTTCAAGCACCGTCAGACCCCCTTCAAAACGTTCGTCGGCCGTGAAAGCAAGGTAGATCTCCCGAGATCCGGGATTCATCCGGACAATCCCGCCCCTGTTATCTCTTTCGGTCGCGGGCCGGGTGTTTCGTTCCCTGAGCCGGGCAGCTTCCTTCCTGCCGTCGGTTTCCCGGCGAGCCAGGTAATAACTCAGCGATGCAGTCCCGTCCATCGTGGGTTCATTGGTGGCATAATCCCATATCTCGTCGTGGTACAGGGCCACTCCCTGGTTGAAAGGAGCGTAAGACTCTGCCCCGTCGGCAAGCGATATATACTGGCTGTGGTCTTTCAGGCGCTCCCTCAGCTGCGGTCCGTCTATCAATCCGCCCGGAGTGCTTTTGCCCAAAGTTGGAAGGTACGATGTATGGGGCCTCTCGGGATAATCTCCTCCTTTCGGAAAATCAACGATCATGGATGTCCCCCAGGGATTGCACCCAAACAGCCAGTCGCGCAGAGCTGCTTCCATTTCCCGATAGGTTTCATCCCCGGTGATCCGGTAATAAAGATCAGCCTGGGTTATGGCCGCCGCCACCATGTTGTTGGAACACCACATAAAAGGGACCCCGTTCATAAAAGCACAGTCCTGACTTCGTTGCCTGATAGACTCCAGCCCCCTGCGCATGTATTCAGTATATTTTTCCGCCATGGGAGTGTCCGAAGAAGCCAGGTAATAATGTCCCAGGTTGATGAAGGGGTAAAACTGGTAATGCCTGGCACGGCCCAGTTCCATCCAGGGGGTCACCTCTTCCAGCTGCCCCCAGTAATCGGCTTTTTCCAACCATTCCTCCCCTGCTTCCAGGTGATGGAAAACGGCTGCTGCCAGCTGGATGTCATCCACATAATTGTCTTCTTCGTAAAAATAGGGGGAAACCACGCAGCACGTCTGGGTATTGCCGGGCTTTTCTTCCGCAAACGCATACGCCGGCAGTGTTTTCGTTTTCATTTTTGCCGAGAGCTCCGGGTCCAGTTCTTTGAACAACTCCGCTCCCAGGGCAAAAGCCGAGGCAAACTTCCCTGCCGAGGAGGCCACACCGGTGGTCCGGTTGATGTGTTCTGCCAGACCCTGCCTTTCCCCGGTAATGAAATACACCGGACGACCATTGTCCGGACCCCACCCGTAATCGGCGCGGTCATTGACAGGAAGCCTGAAACCCACATGATCCCGGTCATCGGCTATCTGGTTGAACATCACCTTGTCTTCGGGGTTCATTTTCAACAGCCATTCCAGCCCCCAGCGGATCTCGTCCAAAATGTCAGGGATCCCGTTGGCCCCGGGACGGCCCGTAGCATCAAAACGGTCCCCGAATACGGTTTTATCTTCGGCCTGGGTATAGGCGAACATCATCTGAAACGTGGCGTTGGCACTGGTGGTAAGGTATTGCAGGTAATCGGTGGCATCGTGCCAGCCACCGGTAACATCAATTTTCTCTCCGGTTCGTTCGGGATGCAGCACAATATAACCGTCATGCTGGTGACATTGGGCATCCAAAAAGGGATTGTCCCCGCAGCGTTGTTGTCTCATGTAGGTAAGCAGAAAATCTGCAGTGCCTTCGTATACTTCCGTCCCAATACGAAATCCGGGGGATTCCACCCTGCCCTTACCCGGAAGATCAATACTTATACGGTATCCGCCTTCCTTTTGCAGATTTGAAAAATTGAGCCGGTAAGCCATTCCCATACCCCATTTTTCAGCGGGGGCCAGCACCATTAAACCGTCTTCCCTTGATCCGGAAAAAACACAATCACCGGTGCGCATATCCAGGATACGAAAACCGGACGGGTCCGTCGTTTCTTCTTTAGATATGAATACTGCAACCTTGATGTCCCCGGGCAGGTATCCTGCCTGGTTGATCCGGATCCATGCACCTGTTTCCTGTGCCGTAAGTGATTGCATGGTGACCGAACAGATCAGCATGCAAAGGAATGATCTCAACATATCGCAATATTTTACTTTGTTCCTTATGCAAATATATCTATAATATTCCTCACCTGGTCAATGAGAGGCGCATACCGGCATATATCCTGATTCCCATAAGTGGACCCCAGATAATTGAGGCATTGAAATTATCGGAAAAAGGATCATCGGCAGATATAATTGGATCGGGTTGCCTGTAATTCAACAGGTTTTCCCCTCCGGCATACAGTTCCACTTTGTTGAATTTCCTGGTGATCTGGGCATAGAACATGGGAAATACCGGTGAATAATGATCTTCCCCTCCGGCTGCAAATGCCGGGATTCTGGCAGGACCGTTCAATTGGGCAGTGACATCAAACACCCAGGAATCCGCAGGCGTCGTATATTGCAGGTTTAACACTCCCTTGAACCTGCTGGTCAGGGGACGGTCTGTAAGACCCTGCCCTTTCATGTTCACTTTGGAATCGTTGTAACGGAAAGTAGCCAGGACAGAAAAACCTTCGAACGGTTCGGTAGTAAAATCCACCTGCCATGTGTTGGTGAAAGACCTCCCTCCCAGGTTGTAAAAAAGGACGGAAGGAACCGGGGCGCCAGAAAGAAATTCCTGATCCGCTATCAACTGGTTTATAAAATCTGTGCGGAAATATTCCAGGCTCAGTGTAGAAGATCCTTCCCGGCCAAAGGGCAGACCCAGTGTCAGGTTCAACCCGTATGTCCAGGCTTCTTCAATCCCGGGAGTTCCCTCAAACAGGATCCTCCATCCTGTTGACAAGACACCAATATTGTCCGTTATGCTGTTAGGCGTACGGAACCCCCTTCCGGCCGTAGCCCTGAAAACAAGGTCTTCCGTAAAATTGTAGCGTACATTTACCCCCGGTGTAAACAGCCATCCGTACAGGGTATTGTAATCTGCCCGGGCACCTGCAATGAAAACAAATTTGTCATCCCAATGCAAGGTGTATTCACCGTAAGCACCATAGATACTTTCCCGGCGCCCCAGATCAAAGGACTCCTCACCCCCGGCAGGCCATCTGTCCACAAGAACCTGGTCCAGACGTTCCCAAAGAGCACTCACACCCATCGTGATTTTATGAGATTCACCCAGGCTGGACATAAAAACGGCATTGGCGAAAACATCTTGTTGCAACGCATTGAAGTCTTTCAACCCAAAATAGGAGTCCTGGCTGTGCAGGTTGTAATCCAGCACCAGTGCGATGTTCGGATCCACATGGTTCTCGTCTTCCGGCAAGATCCCGTCTTTCGGTATGTCTTCAGCTTCATGATCGTGCCCGGTATCATGCATTTCTTCATGCATACCTTCCGTGGCATGATCTTCCTGATGTTCTTCCCCATGTGCAGACTCGCTCATAAGTTCATGAGCATGTAGGTGTTCATGGTCGTGCTTCACCAAAGGGATCCCCAGTTTCGCATATGCATTGATCCCCCTGTTCAGGATACGTGATCCCCACATGACATTTTCCCTGTTTTCTCCGGGAAGAACCCATTCGTTATCTTTCTGCCCTCCTTTCCTGTCTTCATAAACGCCACGGAATCCGAAACGGAGCTGCAAACCGGAAGCAGGAGCATACAACCACCTGTTAGCCAGTGAATAGCGACGTGTAAGCGGTTCGTCCAGGAATCCGTCTCCGTTAGCATCGTGTTGCATCAGATCAGACGAACCGTGTGCCAGGATGACCGTACTCCACTGATCGTTCAACTGAAGCGATGACACAATGTTGGCCTCGGTCCTCAATGCGCTGTTCAAAAACAGGTTGACAAAAAGCGGCATTTGTGCAGTGGGCTTGCGGTATTCCATATTGATCTGGCCTGTTATGGCTTCATAGCCGTTTACCACAGACCCCGTTCCCTTTGCTATCTGTATGCTTTCCAGCCACTGACCGGGCACAAAGGCAAGGCCGAAAGGGATCTGGATCCCTCTCATGGCAGGACGGTTTTCTTCCAGCATCTGGGTATAATTCCCGCTAAGTCCCAACAGGCGGATCTGCCGCGCTCCGGTCACCGCATCTGAATACCCCACAGAGACACTTGCCGAGTTTTCAAAACTCTCGGCAAGGTTGCAACACGCCATTTTGCACAGGCCGGCAGCGGTGATCACCTCGGTCTTAACCGGAGCCAGGCGGGAAATATAATTGCCCTGCTGACGTCCTGTAATATGGAGGACATCGAGTGTCCCGGCATTTTCATATAGGGTGAAACTGATCACCTCAGCCGGAGAACCGACTTCCAGGGTATCCACGCCATAACCCATATAGGCTGCAGCCAGCCGTTCCGAAGGTCCCCGCTCTATACTGAAGGAACCGTCCTGTCCGGTATATACCATATGTTTCACCGCTTGCCCGGGAATGGCAGGAACCCAGTATACGGCTGCGGCTACGGCAGGATGGACATGCCCGTGATCATCGGTGATAAATACTTTTCCCCTGTAGGTTTGTGCGCCCAGGAGGATGGGTAGCGCTAAAAATAAACTAAGTATGGTTCTTTTCATTTACGTGTATGTATGCGTTTGATGATGAATGATCAGGTTGTTTTACTTTTTTGGTAAAACAGGTATTCACAAACGCATCGGTGACGTAAACACTGCCTTGCGCGAAGGCCGTTCCAACGGAGTAAATTGCAAGCAGTCCGCATAAGAGGCCGAAAGTGCAGGATGTCCGGACGACCCGGGAAATGCTGTACAGAAATGGTTCTGAATGTCCATCCTGAAGATTCCTTCAGCGCCGGGATGGTGGCTTGTCAGGGTGGTTTGGTCCACAGAAAAGATCCTGATGTGGCAGCAATCCTCATCGTGAATGTCCTCACAGCCTGAATTTCCGTACAAAAACAATACGTGGGAAGAACCTTTATCCAGACAGGTATGAACCGAAATGCCGGAAGTCCCGGCAAGAAAGGCCGATAAGATTACCAGGTTGAACAGGATATGAAGGTTTTTTCTCATTCCGGATTGCAAATATAATGGTTACTTTTGTAAAACTATAATACAAATGGCATGAAAGATTTTTTAAAGACATTCACAGCCGTAGTGTTGGGGACGGCCTTGGTGCTGTTCACCGGTTTTTTCATTCTCATCGGATCGGTAACGAGCATGGTCCGGATGGGTATGGGCAGAACTGCGGGTATTGTGCCTGACAGGGCTGTGTTATATATCTCTTTCGAGAGCGGGCTCGCTATTCAGGATTCAGGCCTGCCTTCATTCGGCTTTTTGCCTACTGATCTGAATATTGCCCGGGGCGGCACCGGTTTCCTGGGTATTGTTCACGCCATTGAACAGGCTGCACAGGATCCGGCCGTAAGGATGATCTACCTGAACCCCTCGGATCTGAACGCCCGGATGACACATATTGAAGAGATCCGAAACGCCCTGATTACATTCCGTCAGAGTGGAAAACCGGTTCTCAGCTACGCCGACACCTATTCTCAGCAGGCGTATTATCTGGCAACAGCAGCGGACAGGATCATCCTGAACCCCGCCGGGAGTATAATCCTGCAGGGATTCAGCATCAATATCAATTACTACAGGGAACTCTTTGACAAACTGGGCCTCGAGGCACAGGTTATCCGCAACGGCAGCTATAAAAGCGGGGGGGAACCTTTTACGTCATCACGGATGAGTGATCCGGAACGCTTACAATTGCAAGCCTATATCTCGGCAGTCTGGGATCACTGGTCTGAAGGCATGGATTTGATGCGTCACCTGGAAAAAGGCACTGTTGACAATCTTTGTTCCAGGACTTTTATTACTGAAGCCGCCCGTGCAAAAGAAACAGGACTGGCCGATGAGATCTGGCACCAGGATGAGGTCATTGCGTATCTTTCTTCGGTCTACGACAACATCCCGGAAAGAAAGCTTCCCATAGTTGCCGTTCAGGATTATATCAAATATACGGAGCTGAATAAGAGGAAACCCGTAAGAGACAAGATCGCGGTGGTGTACGCTGCAGGAAATATCGTAGCAGGAAAAGGCCGCGGACAGGTGTTTGCCAGTGATTTTGCAGCACAGATAAGACAATACCGCAACGATTCGACCGTCAGGGCTGTGGTGATTCGTGTTGAAAGCCCAGGCGGGGATCCCCTGGCAGCGGACATCATCACCCGGGAGATACAGTTGACAGCAGGTATCAAACCGGTAGTCGCCTCGTTGGGTGATGTGGCCGCTTCCGGAGGATATTGGATTGCAAGCGCAGCAAACAAAATTTTCGTCAATCCCTCAACCATGACCGGATCCATAGGTGTTTACAGCATATCCTTCAACGGGGAAAAGACCATGTCAGATGTACTGGGCGTTAAAAATGAGACGGTTGACACGCACCCGTTCAGTCATTTTTCTTCATTGTACCACCGTAAAAGCGAACAGGAACTGGATATTATCCGGGATCAGATCGAGTCTACCTACACAAGATTCCTGGATGTGGTCTCAGAAAACCGGCACATGGACCGATCGGAAACAGAATCCCTGGCCGACGGACGCATCTGGTCAGGAAAGGATGCCCATCAGAACGGACTGGCCGATGAAAAGGGCGGGCTTGCCGATGCCATACGGGAAGCAGCCCGGATGGCCGGAATCAGCGATTACCGTTTAACTGCATACCCCAGACCGCTCAGGGTCACTGACCTGATCGGGCTGAAAGACCGAAACTTGAATACAGGGATAGAACAGGTCATTCAGACCCGGATTCTTGATCTGGCAGGACCCCGGGGGATCCAGGCCCGTTTGCCGTTTCATGAACAAGCAATATCGTGGTAGTTTTTTTGGTAATCCTGAAACGGTTGTCAATGCGTAAACCAATCACCCATACGATATCGTTCCCGGAGCAGAGTACCTGTATACGATCCTTGTCGTAAAGAGGAATTTTCAGGTCTGTGAGAAAATCACTGATCTTTTTGTAACCCTTCATCCCTAAGGGAATAAACCTATCTCCCTCCTCCCAGGGACGTACCCTGAGCGGAAAAAGGAGCGTATCGGCATCAAGTGCGGCTACCGCAGGACCTTCCGGAATGACAAATCCGGGCGCACGTTCCAGCCGGCGGTATTCCAACTGAGAAGAGGCAGCCTGAACGTCAAGTTCGCGGACCACCAGTTCTCCCCTGTCAATCCACAGTGTGTGTGAAGCAGAAAGAAACCTTTTACCGCTCTGGCCTTCCATGGCCAGGGCGATATCTTCCAGCTGGGAGGGATTGAATCCATAGGGAGAAAGAAGGGCGTACAGCCAATATTCCACCTGACCCCCGGATAAAAGTGCAGGAATGGAGAATCCCCTGCCTGTGGCACATTCGGCACGTTTCTTTTCTGCCAGCTCATCAAGCAGCTGCTGCACCTGCAGAAAATTGTCAGCGTTCTTTCCTATCCGTGAGATCACGTTTGGGGATATTTCTTCCAGCACGGGCAGTACCAGGTGACGTATCTTGTTGCGTGCAAAATCAGTTTGCAGATTGGTTGAATCTGTACGGTAAGCGATCCCGTTGTGGTGTGCATATTCCTCGATCATGGCCCTTGGGATGTGCAGCAGGGGCCTGATAATAGTACCGTTTTGCATTCTCATACTGCACAAACCCCTGATCCCGGTCCCCCGGACAAGGTTCAGCAACACGGTCTCGGCCCTGTCATTGGCATTGTGGGCAACTGCGATATGCGACAGACCGTGTTCCCGGCACAGAGTCCCGAACCAGTCGTAGCGCAGTTCCCTGGCCGCCATTTCCGTGGAAATCCCCTTTTCAGCGGCATAAGTGCGCGTGTTTACTTTCTTTGTGTAAAACGTGATCCCGTTCTCCCTGGCAAAATCGGCAACAAAAGCCTGATCCCCTTCACTTTCCTCCCCCCGGAGACAAAAATCCATATGCGCCATCGCAATGCGTTGGCAAAGACCAACACCTTCCCCACCCGCCATCCATTGGATGAACAGATGTGTCATTACCATGGAATCCACACCTCCGCTCACGGCTATCAAAACGCCGCTGCAGGGAGCGGTCAGCAGTTTCCTCAGCGATGCGGAAAATGTATTCTGAACCATTGTGGATGGTCTATTTGTTCGATATGGTATAGGAAAGTCCTATGGATAATATTTCCCTGAACTGTACCCTGGCTGCCTTGTGGCCGTTTTTATCGGCAATTTTGATATTATCGTCGTAAATAAGATTGGTACGTATGTTGGCATTCATGAACTTGTTCACCTGCATGGAAACCGAAAGGTCCCACAAAACCTGAATGTTCTGGGGTTTGTTCAGATAATCGGAAAACAAGACCAGTTCAGTATCTACCTTTACGTTTTTAAAAACCTCCTTGTCAAGTTTTATTTTCAGCTGGGCCCCGAATTCTTTCCTGACTTTTTCATCAGGTTTGTTCCCGTAATTTTCCCTCAGTTCCGGCAGACTTACCACAACGAGCCCGCCGGTAAGGGGCGCAAAAGTCATAGACAACCAGGGAAATGGCGTGTAATCGATACCAAGTCCCAGTGTGGCATTCAATGGAGAGGCAAACTGCGAGACCAGGGTGGTGTCCGAAGCGGTATATTTATAACCTTTGGCCATTTGAGTTTTGATCCCGAAGGCTGCTGAAAAATAAAGTTTGTCTGTCGCTTTGTAGCCCAATTTTGATTCCAGAGACAACCTGTCATCCGTTTTCTTAAGAATATCGCCGAACATCTTTACAAAACCGTATCCAATCTGGAACCTGTTCTGAAATTTGATATTGTTTTTGTCGTAGTTGGCTTTCGCATCAACATAGCCCCCCAGTGCAACGGAACTGTTCCCGCCTGCCGCCCAGTTGGTGAGGGATGTCTGGGAAAAATTCAACTGAGAAAGCACCGAGTTCGTCCAGAAAGTAGGCTTTTTGGGAGCGGGCATGGCCGCCAGTGCAGCCTGCCGGCTTTCTTCAATGAATTTTGCAATCAGGATGGAGTCTTCGATGGCTCTTTGCCTGGCAGAATCAACCTTGGCGGCCAGACGTGAATACATACGCGTCAGTTCTTCATAGGTGGGGACGGCCAGGCTGTCTTTTCGCAGCGAATCTGTACGTACGGTTTCCTGTGCGTAGGTGACAATAAATGTCAGTAATAATGAAATTACCAATAACGTTGTTCTTCTCATAAAAAAAAATTATTCGTGATCCGCCTTCACATCGTCAGCACAGAATGCGAAACCCAGGCGTTTTCCTGTCTGCATCTTCGAACTGTCTATCTTGGCATTCATCTGCTCCACGGTCGCAACGGCAACGGTCTCGTAGGGAGGGGCCAGCAAATCGAAAGCCAGACTGTACAGTACGGCCGTTTCCACCACGTTGATGATCGCCGTTTTATCGATGATCCTTTTCCCGAATTCCGAGAGTTCCCTTGTCATCTGTCTTTTTCCTTCCGTAAAATAGCTTTTGTCTTTGTTAATGAATAATCTTGCCACAAGGTAACCCAGGTCATCCTTTCTGTTGTATTTGAACGAATCAGTCAGGAAATTATACGCCGAGATCACTCCACAATAGGTAGAAAAAGGTTCTTTTTTTACATACTCGTTCTTCCATACCGGATGGTCCCTGTCAAATTGGAAGACATCGGTGTGCATACTGAAAAGGAGTATGTCATCAGCGAACTTGAGCTCGGCTTCGTATTTGCCTCTGTCCCTGTATTCAAAACGAACCCGGCGGTTCTCGCCGTCTTTAAGGAGCTCGTTAACGTCGTTGCTCATTTCGTGCAACACTTCCTTGGTCAGATTGAACGCATCGAGTGTCTGTAAAAAGACCTTGTTCTTCAAGTGGGACTTGACGTTCAATCCTTCTATGATCTGTTTTCTTGCGGGACGAATGTCTGAATTTGTCATGATTTTTTATTTAATATGCCCTGGCAAATACGACCCTTTGCGCAGAAGGCTTTCCGGTATACATGCAATTGCCCGGACGGGGATCTTCCCTTTCCGGGATCAGCCTGATGGTGGCTTTCGTTTCCTCTTTTATCCTGGCTTCGGTTTCCGGCGTTCCGTCCCAATGGCACAGGAAGAAACCTCCTTCTTCAATACGTTCACGGAATTCATCGTAACTGTTGATCTCGAAGGTGTTCTTATTTCTGAAATCCAAGGCCTTGTCGTAAATATTGTTCTGTATGTCATGCATCAGTTTTTGAACAAGGTCCTCCAATCCGCCCAGGGGAACGATCTGCTTTTCAAGAGTATCCCGTCGAGCCACTTCTATTGTGCCGTTGGCCAGGTCCCTGGGTCCCACGGCTATCCTGACGGGAACACCTTTCAGCTCCCATTCAGAGAACTTAAACCCGGAACGAACGTTATCCCTGTCATCCAGTTTGACGGTAATCCCCAACGCCTGCAGACGCGTCCCGATGTTTGCCAGATGCGCACAAATGGAACTTCTTTCTTCTTCCCCTTTGTATATCGGGACCAGGACCACCTGTACCGGAGCCAGCTTTGGAGGAAGAACAAGCCCGTTATTATCTGAGTGTGCCATAACAAGGGCACCCATCAGTCTGGTGGAAACCCCCCAGCTGGTAGCCCATACATATTCCAGCTTGCCTTCGCTGTTGGCAAACTGCACGTCAAATGCCCTGGCAAAATTTTGTCCCAGGAAATGAGATGTCCCTGCCTGTAATGCCTTTCCGTCCTGCATCAAAGCTTCAATACAGAGCGTTTCCACCGCCCCGGCAAATCTTTCGGTCGCTGTTTTGGGCCCGATCCATACCGGTAAAGCCATAACTTCTTTGGCAAAAGAAGCGTAAACCTCTACCATTTTTCTTGTTTCGGCCATGGCCTCCTGTGCCGTGGCATGTGCGGTGTGTCCTTCCTGCCAAAGGAACTCTGCCGTGCGAAGGAAAAGCCTGGTCCTCATTTCCCAGCGAACGACATTGGCCCACTGGTTGCATAGTATGGGCAGATCCCGGTAGGACTTGATCCAGTTCCTGTATGTATTCCATATGATCGTTTCACTGGTGGGGCGTACTATCAGCTCTTCTTCCAGACGGGCAGAAGGATCAACGACCAGTCCTTTTCCGCCGGGATCGGCCATGAGCCGGTGGTGGGTGACCACGGCACATTCCTTGGCGAATCCTTCCACATGTTCGGCCTCCCTGCTCAGAAACGATTTTGGTATAAACAGCGGAAAGTATGCGTTGACATGACCGGTTTCCTTAAACCGACGGTCAAGGTCTGCCTGCATTTTTTCCCATATCGCATACCCGTAAGGCTTGATGACCATACACCCTCTGACGGCTGAATTTTCCGCCAGATCTGCTTTAATCACCAGATTGTTATACCACTCTGAATAATTATCCTCTCTGTTCCTTATCTCTTTTGCCATAGATCCTGTTTTACTGGTACAATATTTGCTGCATTTATTTTTGAATAAATAATAGAAAAATTTGTTTTTTTTCTTTGATTTTATTATATTTGGTGCAAAAGTACGTAATTTGCTCCAATAAAAAATAAGGAGGTGCATAATGAAACGGTTTTTTACTCTTTTACTGATGTTTGCCGGGCTGTTTGCAGTTTCGTGCGCATCGGGCTATAAAGTAGCGTCCTCCGCATACGACGATGCTACCTACTTCAGACCTGACGTGACCGCCAGGGTACACCTGCTTGCTTCTGCAGAGGAAGCAGAACAATTGAGAAGCGAGACCATAGCCCTGGCAAGGCAGGAAGGAACCAGAGTCGAGACAGTATACACAGATCCCGACGGTGTGGTAGACATTGAAATTGAACCGGGAACCAAATACCTTGTCATGCATTCCACTGACGATTCCTATGCAAGGAAACTGGAAATGTTCGACGATCAGGAAGACGATTTTTCTCTGACCATCAACCTGACATACGCACCGGATATGTATCCCTATTACTCGGCTCCCTGGCTCAGTGGATGGTATAACTCATGGTTCAGACCCTGGTACAGTCCCTGGTACAGGTATTCACATATCTACAGGTACAGACCTTTCTACGGCATGTTCGACCCCTGGTATTTTTCTCCCTACGGCAATTACATGCCCTATGACTGGTATCATCATTATTATTCGTGGTACTATAACGACTTCTACTATGGATGGCCTTACGCATACGGGTACATGGGTTACGGCGGATATCCCTGGGGTTATGCTCATAACAACTACCGGCCCGGGCCGGATACTCCTTACAGGGAAAGAGAGAATCTACGCAGGATAGCACCTGAAAGGCAGATAGCTTCAAACAATGTCCGATCCGGAGGTTCCTACAGAAGGACAAATCCCCAGATTGACCAGATCTCGGGAAACAGAACTGAACGTACCAGAGACATTGACAACAGGACCGGTATCAGAACAGAAAGCGGGACCACCAATTACAGAAGGGTGAACGGGAACAGCGGAACAGATGCCGTATACAGGGATCCCTCTTCCAATACCAGATCACGTACCGGAGAGTCTGTTAACGAGAACACTTTTTACCGCAGATCTTCCAATCTGTCACAGGGAACACGTGACAATACACGTACCGGTTCTTCTTCAGGAACGACCAACCCGGGCAACAGCCGCAGTTTTTACAGGGGCACTCAGAAGCCATCCGCTACGGTGAATCCCGAAAGCTCCGGCAGTTCCCGTTCACGTACTACCGGCAGCAGTTCCGTTAACCGCTCAACCGGCAGCGACAACAACCGTTCCTTCAACAGGACCGGTTCGTCATCAACTGTATCCAGAAGCAGCGGTTCGGTAAGTTCCGGCTCCATGAGAAGCAGCGGTAGCGGAAGCATGGGCAGCAGTGGCGGCGGTGGCAGCACGTCTCGTTCCGGTTCAGGCGGTTCATACCGCAGATAACCCGGTTTTTATTCACATTTTTGATCCACTTACAATGAAAAAGTATCTATTCCTGATCACTTTGTTGGTTCCTTATGTCCTCACAGGTCAGAATGCCTGGGATGCCCTGAGGTATTCGCAACTCAATTACCAGGGGACTGCCCGCTCCATGGCCCTTGGCAATGCCGTTACTGCACTGGGTGGGGATTTTGGGTCCATTGCCTTGAATCCCGCGGCTTCTGCCGTGTATCCCTATTCGGAATTTTCATTCACTCCCTCTCTGATCACTTCGTATTCAGATGTCAGTTATTCAGGTCAAAGGACACATGACAGCTACTCCCGGTTTGGGTTGAACAACCTGGGCTATGTGGGCACATGGAACACTTCCAACAGCCGGGGACTGATCTCATTGTCATTTGCTGCCGGATACAACAAGGTACAGGATTTTACCATGCGCACCTCCGTTCGCCGTGACAATTCCGAATCCAGCTGGCTTACTCCCGTAGCCACCATGACCGACGGCATTTTGTCCAACAACCTTGAAAAATCTGACAATTACAATCCTTATTACGACTCGGGCGCCCCCTGGAGATCCGTTCTGGCATGGAACACGTATCTTCTGGACCCGCTCCCGGGTACAAACGACCAGTATATTGCAGCCACCGAGAATCTGTTTGGCGAAGAAATAAGTGTAGGGGGCCTGCTTGATCAGCGCTTTATAAAGGAAACCAGAGGAAGTATGGGAGAATATTTACTGAATATGGGGGCCAGTTTCGGAAACAGGATCTATGCAGGATACAGCGTTTCGTTCCGGAATGTATATTACCGCACCTATGAAAAATTCACCGAAACATCACAGGACCCGGAAGCGTTCCAGACAGGGTTTTCCAGCTTCTCCCACACGTACGACCAAACCACTACGGGTCTGGGCGTTAATATGAAGCTGGGGATCATTGCCATTCCGGTGAACAACCTTCGGCTGGGACTGAGCGTGACCACACCTACCTGGACATCACTGACAGATGAATGGCAGGAACGCATGACGGCTACATTTGTGGGAGGAAACGAAAATGCCTCCTCTCCCGTCGGTTCTTTTTCCTATTCCGTACGGACTCCCTGGCGCTTTAATGCAGGAGCAGCCTACACATTCGGTTCCTTTGGACTGATCAGTTTTGATTATGAAGGTGTCGACTATACCACCATGAAGATGTCAGAACGTTATGACCGGTGGGGATTTGAGGAAGAAAACGAAGCCATACGGCACGGATCCAGTGACTATAATTTCCGATTTGCCAATAATTTCAGAGCAGGCGCCGAGATCCGCATTGCTGCGCTTGTCCTGAGAGGTGGTTATAGTTATTACGGGGCTCCTGAACGGACCTTTGAACCGACACATATTGCTTCCGGAGGGTTGGGCCTTCGTGGAAAACAGTGTTTTGCAGATCTGGGGGTATCATACCGCTTTAAAGAAAGCGAGGGTTTCTCTCTGTACGATGCGGGAGACGATCAGGTGCCCGGTCTGAATACACTCTCACGTTTGAGATTCGTCCTGACATTTGGAGTCCGGTTCTAGGAATTTCCATGATTCGGGACCTTCATTCATCAGAAGATCCAGTATACTTTGCCCGGGAACAAAACCGTGTTTCCGGGCAAAGACCTGATAATAAGGCAAGGGAACATGCAACGGCAATTTGCTGCGATAGTCATTTTCCTCATAATACGGCAAATAAGATCTTGTAAATGAGATCTTTATTTTGCTATCAAGTGCTTCAAGACACCATTTCAGAATGGATGTATTGTAATCGAAAAGCGATAAAGGATAATCGATCTCATAAAAAGGCATGATCTCATCCCTGTAATACTCGTAATACGGGGAAGAGCCGTAGGCAGATTCTATGGCCAGTCTGTGCACCCGCTGCCAGTCCTTTCCAGAATCCAGCATCACCTCCCCGACCGGGGTTTTCTGCCCGTGGCTGCGTAATACAGGTATGACGAGCCACTGCGGTCCGTTGGCCCCGCATATGGAACAGCGGTTGCGAATCGTTTGTTTTTGATAGTGCTCATGCTTTTCGAGTACCCATTCACCTGAATGTCCCATAACGGCAAAACAGGCTACGGGGGGCCAGTACGAGGTTGAAAAAAATGCTTTTACCGCATCATTCATCTTCCATCCATTTGACTTTATAAGGGATGATCCCCCGGTGTGACGCCCTGATAAAAGAAAGGATCTCCTCCCTTTCTTCAGAAGGGTCAAGCACTTCTTCCACTTTACGGCAGGCATCACTGATATTCAGGCCTACCTGGTATATGATCCTGTAAATATCGTGAATACGTTCAATTTGTTCCGAGGTAAACCCCCTGCGGCGAAGGCCTATGACGTTGATACCCCCGTAACAGAGCGGTCTTCTTCCGGCCAGCACGTAAGGAGGCACGTCTTTGCCGATCATGGAGCCTCCCGATATCATGGCATGGGTACCTATGCGGGTGAATTGATGTGCCGCCGAAGCTCCTCCTATGATGGCATGTTCATCTACCTGTGTCTCTCCTGCCAGTCCGACATAGGAAGTAAGAATGACATCCTTTTTAATATTACAATCGTGAGCTATGTGTACATAGCTCATTATCAAACAATTGTCTCCAACACGTGTTACTCCCACATTACTGGCGGCTGTTCCCCTGTTGATGGTGACATACTCACGTATGGTCACATTGTTTCCAATCTCCACGTAGGATACCTCTCCCTGAAATTTCAGGTCCTGCGGGACTGCTCCAATTACTGCGCCGGGAAATATCCTGCAATTGGCCCCGATACGGACATAATCCATAATAGTTACATTGGGTCCGATCCAGGTTCCTTCACCTATCTCTACATGTTCGGCTATAGTTGTAAAGGGTCCTGCCTCTACGCCGTGCCCCAGATGAGCTTTGGGATGTATCACATTCAGTTTCTGAGCCATATTAATTCATTATCAATTGATTTCTGATCATCCGTGCCACAGCGGTGTTGGCTGCATGACCGGGTTTAAATGCCGTGACTGTGGCATGAAATCGCTTCCCGACCAACATAAGGTCTCCTAAAAGGTCCACCATTTTGTGTCTTGCACATTCGTTCGGGAAACGGGGCCCTGACGTGTTCAGATACCCTTTGTGTATATGAACAGCAGGGCTGGCAAAGATATGTTGCAGCAATTTCTGGTCTTCTGTTTCAATTTCTTTCTCAGCTATGACCAGCGCGTTGTTCAGGTCACCGCCCCTGACCAGCCCGTTTTTATAAAGGAACAGAATTTCGTGCAAAAATACAAAAGTTCTGCTGGGAGCGACTTCCTCCTTAAAGTCCGTTCCCGGGGAATAAACATATTCCTGCCTGCCCAGGACCTCGGATTGAAAATCAATAATCACACGCGCTGAAAATGTTTCGGACGGAGTGATTTCAATTAAAGTACCGGTGTCCGGATCCGAAAATTGCAGGGCGGAGGAAAGGTGCCCGTAACGCACACAGGCATGCTGCTCCTGAATACCAATATCGGTAAATGCCCGGGCAAAAGGATACGCACTCCCGTCTAGTATGGGTACCTCCGGGCCGTTCAGCTGCACAAGGGCGTTGTGTATGTCCAATCCGTAAAAGGCAGCCATTAGATGTTCAGATGTATGTACCCTCACGCGATCTTTAAGCAAAACGGTACTCCTCTCGGTTTGAACAACATTGTCAGCCACTGCTTCCAGGAAAGGGCACCCGGGAAGGTCAGTACGCTGAAAACGGATGCCTGATCTTTCGGGAGCCGGACACACGGTCATTTCTGTTTTCATTCCCGTATGTAAGCCTGTACCTTTAAAGAAAACCGGGGCTGAAATGGTCTTTTCCTTCATAGGTCTTTCTTGCCGGATTTTTTGAAATGGGCATATGCTCTCATGAATTGTCCGTGATCAAAAGCAGGCATGCCCAGTAAAATACTTCCTTCCTGCTTCACCGAACCTATGACCCCTGCCTGAGCCCCCACCTGGGTCCGTGCAGCTACCGTCAGATGGCCTACGATCCCTGCCTGTCCACCTATCATACATCCCGCGCCCACGCGTGTAGAGCCGGCGATCCCGCTTTGAGCAGCCATCACCGTATTTTCACCGACTTCCACATTGTGAGCAATCTGTATGAGATTATCCAGCTTAACCCCGCTTCGTATGATGGTAGACCCCATGGTGGCCCTGTCAATTACGGTATTGGCCCCTATCTCGACATTGTCTTCGATGATCACATTTCCGGTCTGTGGAATCTTCCGGTAGGTTCCGTCGGCAGAGGGCGCAAATCCAAAGCCGTCGGAACCGATTACTGCGTTGGAATGAATGATACAATTATCCCCGATGGTGCAATCGTCGTATACTTTAACACCCGGATAGAGGATTGTTCCGGCTCCAATTTTCACATGCTCCCCAATATAAACCTGAGGATAGATCTGCGCTCCGTTCCCTATGCGGGCACGTTTGCCGATGTAACTGTGTGCGCCAATATAAACCTTACGCCCAATGGAAGCCTTACGGGAAATACTGTGTGGGAATTCCCAACCCTTTTTCTTCTTAACAGAAGCGAACAACCCCAACAGTGCTGCCGCTGCTGCATAGGCATCGTCCACACGGATAAGTGTTGCCGAGACCTTGCCTGTAGGGACAAAGTCCCTGTTTACCAGCACAGCCGACGCTCCTGTTGTATACAGGTATTTTTCATATTTTGGATTTGCAAGAAAACAAGCTGTCCCGGGTTTTCCCTGTTCAATACGAGCCACTCCTTTCACTATTACATCCGGGTCGCCTTTCACTTCTCCTTGCAGATGACCGGCAATGATTCCAGCAGTCAGTTCCATTTTGATTGGTTGTTAATATATCCGAGCAAATTTCGTTCCATTTCTGAAATATTGCAAATTCAGAAATATATTTGTTAAAAATCAGTAAAATAATTACATTTGCAGCAGATTAGGAATACGTGCAAGAGGACCTTGGTCCTCTTTTTTAATAAATAAAAAGTTTATCCAAAATGGAAGGTTTAAATCTGATAAGTACATTCTCTGAATTCAAGGAATTGAAGAACATCGACCGCCCCACCATGATGAGCGTTCTGGAAGATGTCTTTCGTTCCCAGCTTGCCAAAATGTATGGAACTGCAGATAATTTCGACATCATTATCAACATCGACAAAGGGGATTTTGAAATATGGCGAAACCGGGAAGTTGTTGATACGGTAGAAGATCCCAATACCCAGATATCTCTGAAAGAAGTCTCCCGGATTGATGATTCCTACGAAGTGGGAGAATCATACACCGAAGAGGTTAAACTCTCTGAATTCGGAAGAAGGGGCATTCTGACCCTAAGACAAAATCTGGCCGGAAGGATTATGGACATAGAAAAAGCCAACATGTATTCCAAATACCTGGAACGTGTAGGTGATATCCTTATGGGTGAAGTGTACCAGGTCTGGAAAAAAGAGGTGCTTGTGCTGGACGAGGAAGGCAATGAACTGTTATTGCCCAAATCGGAACAGATCCCCAGCGATTATTTCCGCAAGGGAGACACGGTAAGGGCTGTGGTCTCCCATGTTGAAATGAAGAACAACACACCTGTAATAACTCTTTCAAGGACCTCCCCGAAATTCCTGGAACGCCTCTTTGAACAGGACGTCCCCGAGATATACGACGGACTGATTACCATTAAGAAGATCGTGCGGATCCCCGGAGAAAGGGCCAAAGTGGCTGTCGAATCATATGACGACCGGATTGATCCCGTAGGAGCATGCGTGGGAGTGAAAGGTTCCAGGATCCACGGCATTGTTCGTGAACTGAGGAACGAAAACATAGATATCATCAACTGGACGACCAATCCCCAGCTGCTCATCCAAAGGGCCCTTAGCCCGGCCAAGATATCTTCCATCAAGATCAACGAAGAGGATAAACGGGTGGGAGTATATCTCAAACCCAACGAAGTTTCACTTGCCATAGGTAAAGGAGGCTCCAACATCAAACTGGCAGGCATGCTTATCGGGTACGAAATAGATGTATTCCGTGAAGTGGACGAAGACGAGGAAGATGTAATGCTTGACGAGTTCAACGATGAAATTGATCAGTGGATCATCGATTCACTCAAACAGATCGGTTGTGATACGGCTAAGAGCGTACTGGCCATTCCAATACCCGAACTGGTCAAACGTGCCGATCTGGAAGAGGAAACCGTCGCGGAAGTGATCCGTGTCCTGAGAGCCGAATTTGAAAACGATATAAAAGAATAAGGAGCGTATATGTCGGAAAAACAAGGTATTCGAATCAGCAAAGTAGTCAAGGAGTTTAACATCGGGATCGGCACCCTTACTGATTTTTTGAAGAAAAAAGGGATCGAGGTGGACGCCTCTCCCAACAGTAAGATTCCAGAGGAAGCTTATGCTCTTGTAGAAAAAGAATTCGATAAGGAGCTGCAATTGAAGGAACAGTCCAAAAAGATCATTCTGAAGGTAAAAGACGTTGCCCCGGAAGAACCCCCTGTCACTCCCGCCCCTAAAGCCAGACCGGAACCCGAACCGGCTCCTGCTCCTGAGCCTGTCGCCAGACAGGAACCCGTTGCAAAACAGGAGCCCGTTGTCAAACAGGAACCCGTTGCGAAACCCGGGCCTGTTGCCCCCAAAGAAGAAGTCCCCGCTCCAAAAGATGAAGCTGATGCGAAACCCGTTCCCGTAGCAAAAGGGAAAGAATCCGCCCCGGACAAGGGTCCTACGGTACTGGGTAAAATTGACCTTGCCCAATTTGAAAAACCGAAGGAAAAGAAACCCGTTCAGGCAGACGTCCCAAAACTTGAAGACATCAAGGAGGAACAAAAGAAACCCGATCAGCCCAAAATACAGGAGGTTACAAAACCGGAAAAAGAAAAACCCGTTTCAACGCCTCCCAAAGAGCCGGCAACAAGAGTGGAAAAGAGCCCGGCTCCCGTGGTGGCACAGAAACCCGACGAACCCGTTCATATAGAAACTGAATTTGAAAAACTGGCAGGGCCCAAGATTACGGGACAAATTGACCTGTCACAGTTTGACAGGAAAAAGCCGGCCGAGGATAAAGAAAAATCCAGAGCAGACAAGCAGAAAGGAAAACGGGAACGCATCCAGAAACCTCACAGGGAACGTGTTGATGTGACCAAAGTGACTCCCAAAAAGGCAGAAAACGGGAACAAGGTACGCGGTCGCGGCAAAGAACGCTTCAAACCCATTCACGTAGAAGTGGACGAGGATGCCATTCAGAAACAGATTAAGGAAACATACGCCCGGATGACCGAGGGGAAGGGAAAGACAAAAGGGTCCAAGCACCGCCGTGAAAAACGTGACATTGTCAATCAGCGCATGGTCGAGGAAATGGAGCGCAAGGAAATGGAAAGCACCGTTCTCAAAGTTACTGAATTCGTGAGTGTCAACGAACTGGCGACTCTGATGAACGTGCCTGTGGTCAAGGTCATTGATGCCTGTATGAATCTGGGGCTTATGGTTTCCATCAACCAACGCCTGGATGCCGAAGCGATGGTCCTTGTTGCCGAAGAATTCGGATTCCAGGTTGAATTCGTGACTGCAGAGATTCATGACACCATCCAGGAAGAGGAGGATGATCCCATGGATCTCTGTGAAAGGTCTCCCATTGTTACCGTGATGGGACACGTGGACCATGGCAAAACATCTTTGCTTGACTATATCCGCGATGCCAATGTCATCGCCGGAGAAGCAGGCGGCATAACGCAGCATATCGGGGCCTACAGTGTACGGCTTGAAAACGAACGTCTGATAACGTTCCTTGACACACCGGGACACGAAGCCTTTACTGCCATGAGGGCACGCGGGGCGAAAGTCACCGATATGGCCATCATCATTGTAGCGGCAGACGATGCCATCATGCCTCAGACTGTGGAAGCCATTAACCACGCATCTGCAGCGGGAGTTCCCATGATCTTTGCGATCAACAAAATTGACAAACAGGGGGCCAATCCTGAAAAAATCCGGGAACAGCTTGCCAACATGAACATACTGGTAGAAGACTGGGGAGGAAAACATCAGTGCCAGGAAATCTCGGCAAAAAAGGGAACGAATGTGGATAAGTTGCTCGAAAAGATACTTCTGGAAGCAGAGTTGCTGGAATTGCGTGCCAATCCAAAAAAGCATGCCACCGGAACCATCATAGAATCTTCACTTGACAAAGGACGCGGATACCTGGCTACCATACTGGTCCAGAACGGCACCCTGCATCAGGGCGACGTTCTGCTGAGCGGTTGCTGTACGGGAAAGGTCAGGGCCATGTTCAACGAGAGAGGCCAGAAGATTACCGAAGCAGGTCCATCCACGCCAGCCTCTGTCCTTGGCCTTAACGGAGCGCCTGCCGCAGGTGAGGTATTCACCGTTATGGAGGATGAGAAAGAAGCCCGTGAAGTGGCCGCCAAAAGAGAACAGCTCATTCGCATTCAGGGACTCAAAACACAGAAACACATCACCCTGGAGGAGATCGGACGGCGTATTGCAGTCGGGAATTTCCAGGAACTTAACATTATTGTAAAAGCAGATGTTGACGGCTCCATTGAAGCACTCTCCGACTCTCTGATCAAACTATCCACCGAAGAAGTACAGGTTAATGTCATACACAAAGCCGTGGGAGGCATTTCGGAATCTGATGTCCTGCTGGCCACTGCCTCCAATGCAATTATCGTCGGCTTCCAGGTCCGTCCTTCCACCTCGGCAAGAAAACTTGCAGAAAAGGAAGAGATAGAGATACGCCTTTATTCGGTCATATACGATGCCATTGAAGAAGTCAGGAAAGGTATTGAAGGGATGCTCGCTCCGGTGGAAAAAGAAGAAATTACCGCAACTGTGGAGGTACGTGAAACATTTAAGATCTCGAAAGTAGGTACCATTGCAGGATGTATGGTTAAGGAAGGCAAGATCACACGTAACGCCAGGGTACGTATCATCAGGGACGGGATCGTTATTTACACGGGAAGCCTTGGATCACTCAAGCGCTTCAAAGACGACGTCAAGGAAGTACAGTCCGGTTATGACTGTGGCCTGAACATAGACGGTTACAACGATATCAAGGTTGGCGACATCATTGAAGCCTATACCATAATGGAAGTCAAAAGGAAACTGTGATCAGAAACGGGAGCGGGAAAACCAGAAACCTTTACGAAGAAGGAAGATCAGCAATAGCATAAGGGCGACGAAAAGTTGCGTTCTCAGCCTGTTGCCTATACGAGCCCTTGCCACTACCAGTTCAGGATCCCGGGAAACCAGTTCTTCCCACTTTTCAGGAGATGGATAATCCCTGAAACCGTATTTTGCCAGTACAACACCCTTTTTCATGACCATCAGACCCGGGGTGGAACGTATGACCGTCAGTAAAGTTTTCACATCGGCCATATATACGGGCATATCTATTCCGTTTTCAAGCAGGACAGCATGAACGGAGTCGGCAGGCAATGCACTGACGGTAAAATTCGGTCTGCCTTGCTCCCGGCTTTCCCGGACCAGGGGTTTCAGGCGTTCCAGCACGTTCCCGTTCAGATTTTCTTCCGACCAGATAAGCAACACAAGTGCTGTCTTTTCTTCCTTGAGAATGGAATCGGTGACAGACCGTCCCGCAACATCTCTGACTGAAAAATCCGTCACTTTATGTCTAACTCCTGTCGCGATCCTTTTTGTACGCGAATCAACAAAAGTCCAGGTGCTGTCCGGAAGAGAGTCCAGCCGGAACACCTCTTCTTTTCCCTCCCGGGTGTAAACCAGATCGGTCGTGAAAACATACTCGGGATTAGAACGGGATTCTTCCAATAAAGATGCAATATCGTTTCCCACCCTGAATCCTCTGAAATCAACAGGGGGTAAATGTCTGTAACTATATAACGACAAACCTGATACCAGGATCGCAAAGAAAACGATCACGGGCCATTCCGCCGCTCCTCCGGCCAAAGGGGCTGTTCTGTTTCTCTGCAGGAACAGGACCAGGGCGAATGGCCAGAATATCAGGTTTTTGAAAAAAGTCTGCCAATTGGTCAGTTTTATTGCATCTCCAAAACAACCACAATCTTCAACCGGATCGAAAAGGGCCAGGTAGAGAGTCAACAGTGTGAAAAAAGACATAAAAAGGAACATTCCCCAGGCTGCCGCACGCTTCCTGAAATCGAGAAGGACCATCACTCCCAGCACAAATTCAACTGTAGAAAGGACCATTCCCGAAACCAGGGAAAGCGGTTTGAGAAATCCTACCCCGAAAGCGGTGAAATATTCGGAGAACACCAACGCAGATCCGACCGGATCCACAGCTTTTACGATACCTGAAAAAACAAAAAGCAATCCAAGGACTAACCGGGCTGTTTTTCTCATGGGAGGTAGGGTTCTATGCGTTTGAAAATGATCTCCCAGTGAGCCATCTCCCCGTTTTGGTCACTGCAGGAGATGATCCTGAAGGAACTGTCCTGGCGGGCCTGTTCCATATACACGTTACGGACACGCTGCTGAAATTCGACAGAGGCTTCATGGATATCGCTCTTCCCCTCCAGATAGGACCGGTCTTCACCTTTGCGTGGAGATTGCAGTTTCTCTGTAACGAACGTCAGGGGAACGTCCAGAAAAAGATTCACATCGGGTTTGGGTATCCCGAAATGTTCATATTCCATTTTAAAGATAAAATCTCTGAGCCGGTCTTTTTCTTCCTGTGTGCCCAATTTGGCGCACTGGAAAGCAATATTGGAATAAACATACCTGTCCAGAAGCACTATGTGTCCGCTTTCAATCCAGTTCCTGATCTGTTGTGACATCTCAAAACGGTTTCCGGCAAACAACAGGGAAACCAGATACGGATCTACGGTATCTATGGCACCGCTGTCCCCGCGCAAGAAACGGGCTATGAGCATCCCGTACACAGGAGTGTCATAACGGGGAAAATGCATAAAATGTACAGCCGTGCCGCGTTTTTTAAAATACGCTTCCATAGCTTTCAACTGGGTGGATTTCCCGGCTCCGTCCAAACCTTCCAATACGATCAACATAGTACAAAATTACATAAAATTCCCTTCTCTCATTTTTTATTACTTTTGTTTTATGAATATCTCCCTCCCCGCAGTGATGGGTGTAGTGAACAGCACTCCGGACTCTTTCTATGCCGGATCCAGGACAATGGATCCGGAGGCAGCCGTTAAGCGTATAGAAATCATGCTGGACCAGGGAGCAGACATTGTGGATATCGGGGCCTGTTCCACCCGGCCCGGAGCACAATGGCCTTCGGCCGACGAAGAATGGAAAAGGCTCGAACCGGTCCTGAGAAAAGCGAAAGAGCATTTTCCGGATACTACCTTTTCCATTGACACGTTCAGACCCGAGATTGTGGAAAAGGCATACAGTCTGATCGGGTATTTCTGGATAAACGACATTATGGCCGG
>LFRM01382309.1_pt1 | contig 26826 bp, 18 predicted proteins | sample 618341 | NCBI WGS metagenome assembly LFRM01 (sample SAMN03654438, study PRJNA283298) | anaerobic digester metagenome | isolation source: pool of bioreactors CSTR01a, CSTR02a, and CSTR03a thermophilic anaerobic... | place: Denmark: Kgs. Lyngby | collected 2014-05-21 | reverse complement strand
TTGGACTATACCAAAGAAGCCATTAAAATTTCTGAGCGCTTTGAGGCACCTGCCATGGTTCGAATCATGTCTCGCCTATGTCACGCTCGAGGCATTGTGGAATATAACGATCGCAAAGATTCTATTATCGCTGGCTTTGAAGAGGATACTGCAAACTTTTGCATGTTACCACCTTATTCCAACGCCCAACAGTATTTTATGAAAGAACGGATTGAAAAGTTAGCTGAGTTCAGCGCCAGCTACCATTTAAATAAACTTGAACAAAACGGTCACGACACCTTAATCATTACCTCAGGCCTTGTCTCAGGTGTTATCAAAGAAATTAACCCACCGGCGGATATCTTTAAACTGGGTATGGTTTGGCCGCTACCCGTAGATAAAATCAAAGAGCTAGCTAAAAATTACAAACAAGTTATTGTGGCGGAAGAAATGATGCCCTTTATGGAAAAAGAACTCAAAGCCAATGGAATTAACTGTGAAGGCAAAAAATACTTTTCCTTTACGGGAGAGCTTGATTTTGATGAGGTTCGTAAAGGCCTAGCAAAAGCGGGTCTAATAAAAGTTGATTCCCAGCAAAGAGACAAAGAAGCCGTTTCTTTAAGTCGAAGCCCCATGCTTTGTTCAGGCTGCCCTCACCGTCCTGTCTTTGACAGCTTGAAAAAATTAAAAGCCACCGTAATCGGTGACATTGGTTGTTACTCTCTTGGCGTTTTGCCTCCCTTTACTGTTCATAAAACTAATATTTCCATGGGAGCATCCCTGGGTATGGTATTGGGCATGGCAAAGGCCAACCGATTAGCCGGTATTGAAAAGCCTTTGGTGGCAACCATTGGGGACGGTACCTTCTTTCACTCTGGTTTGTCTGGCATGGTTCAGCTCTCCGATGTGAAAGAAAACATCACGGTCATCTGTATGGATAACCGAACGACAGCTATGACTGGTGGACAGAAAACAGTGACCACCAATGAGTTTTATAATGATGAAAGCAAAGAAGAACCAGAACACTTTGTGTCAATCTACAATGTAGTTACTGCTATGGGTCTTGAAGATGTGGAAGTGGTGGACCAATTCCAAGTGAAAGCCTTCCATAAAAAAGTCAAAGACGCCATGAAGCGACCTGGGATTTCTGTGATTATCACAACCAGACCTTGCGCTTTAAACTTTAAAATCGTGGAACCACCGTTTTATGTGGATGAAACCATGTGCATCGGCTGCCGTAATTGCGTTAATACCAACTGCCCACCGATTAATATGCAAAAGTATCCTGGTATTGAGGCTCTTAAATCACACATCAATGCCGATATGTGCGTGGGCTGTTCGGTCTGCTCTCAAGTTTGTCCTGTGGGAGCAATCAAGCCCCTTTCCCAGAAAAAGCAGGAGGTTAAAGCATAATGGAAATCGTAAATATTATAATTGCTGGTGTCGGTGGCCAAGGATTGGTGTTAACCACGGATCTCATTGCCCAAGCTGCCTTTATTGAAGGTTATGAAGTGGCAACCAACGATGTGATTGGCTTATCCCAACGGGGAGGTAAAGTGAATGGTTCTGTCCGTTTTGGTAAAACCGTTCCCACCCCAAATGTTCCAGCTCACTCAGCTAGTGTTCTGCTTGGCTTGGAAGAATTGGAAGCCCTGCGCTTTGTGGATGAGGTCGTACCTGGTGGCCTCGTGCTAATGAATAAAAAGCAAATTTATCCAAACCCTGTTTTAATGGAAAAAGCTGAGTATCCAGAAGATATTGAAGAACAAATCAAGACTCGAGACGTTCGTCTGGTTCATATTAATTCAGAAGAAGAAGCCAAGAAACTTGGTAACATTAAAGTGGCGAATACCGTTTTAATTGGTGCTCTTTCCACTGTGGTTGATATTAAAGAAGAAAGTTTCATCAAAGCCATTGAAACCAAAGTCCCACCGAAAACCATTGAAGCCAACCTAAAAGCCTTTGCTTTTGGCCGTGAATTAATGGGTGCAGCAGCTATGGATACCAGACATATTAAATCAGCTCCTGCCACTGAACCGGTCAAAGAAGACCATCCCATGGATCCAGAAGGAGAGACTGTGATTCCCGAGTCTAAAAAAATGGATGAAAATCCTAAAGTTGCGTCAGGAAGTGAAGATCTACCTTCTTGGGTTTGCTTAGTCTGCGGCTACGTCTATGATCCGGCAAATGGCGATCCTGATAACGGAGTAGATCCTGGTACCGCCTGGGAAGACGTTCCTGAAGATTGGACTTGCCCTTTATGTGGCGTCGGCAAAGACCAGTTTGAGTTAAACTAAAAAGATTCTCCAAGTAAGATAAATGAAATATATCTAAAGGAAAGCCACTTTTTGAGCAGCCAGCTCTTTGATTGGCTTTCTTTATTAAAAAAAGTAATACCTATTAGCTTCTCTATAATGCTAAGTTATTGCGACTTATTTCTAGCTAATAGATTCCTAAGTTAAGCTGAACTCAGTCATCCTCTTGGCAACAAATCCCCTAAAACACCCTTACAAAGACATATCCAATCCTACTACCTTATAAGATTTCCCTCAATTTAATGATTGGTTCTGTTTTGCTTTCCAGTAAAATTATAATGTTCTGTTTAGGAATAATATAGCATCTGTATTCCTTTGTGATATAATCAAACCATACACATGGAGGGATCACAATGACATTTAAATACACAGAAATCATGGAATTTGTAAAAAACGAAATCATCAAAGGATCTTACCAGTCGAAACTCCCTTCAATTCGGGGAATGGCTATTCGTTTTTCCTGTTCCAATTCCACCGTCATTAAAGCTTATTCAGAACTGGCTGACCAAGGTATTATCTATTCCGCACCCAAGTCTGGTTACTTTATTAATCACCAGCGGAAAGATGGCGGCTGGGACTTTGACTTTTATTCAGGAATACCCCTATCTTCTTACCTTCCCTTTGATTCGATGGAAAAAGCCTATGCTTCTTCTTTTAAAGAAAACAATATGGCAATCATCAACTATAGTTACTCCCGTGGCTATGATAAATTGCGTGAACTGTTAGCTAACTCTCAAAAAAATTCTGTTATTAGGAAAAGAGTTTTTATTTTATCTGGAACCCAAAATGTTACTAATCTAATCATTGCCATGGCACAACGTAGCAATCAAAACATTTTAATTGAAAACCCCACCTATAATCTTCTAGTGGGGGCATTAGATGCTTATGGGCATAAAATCCAGTACGTAAATCGAACCATCGAAGGTCTTGACCTTGATGCTTTAGAGACCAAAGCTAAAAACGGTGAGTTCCGTTACTTTTTTACCATGTCGCGAAATCACAACCCCTTAGGCACCAGTCTTTCTCGGGAGGAAAAAACAAGATTACTCCAATTGGCTGAAACTTATGATTTTTATATAGTGGAAGATGATTATTTGAAAGAACTTTCTGAAGAAGACAGCTTGTTTAACGAGAATCCTGAGCGGGTCATTTATATACGAAGTTTTTCCAAAACCATCAGCCCCTCTTTGCGTCTTTGCGCCGTGATGGTTCCCACCGCTTTGATTGAAGATGTTGCTCGCACAAATAACTCAATGAACACAGGTGCATCCTTAATCAGTCAAGATGTGCTTTATCGATATCTCATTAGTGACGTTTATGAAAAACAAATGAAGACACTGAAAGAACGCATGACAGAAAAGTGCAATCTACTGCGTGAATGTTTGAAAGACTGCCCTTTCCCCTATCATGTTCCAACCAGTGGGATGTATGCCTATATTAAGTTGCCTCAAGATTATCGCACCATGGAACTGTTAGAAAATCTGGACTCCCGTGGATTCCGCTTTCGATCTGATGTGGAATTTTCTGTAACCCGAGAAGTTCGCGGTCTGCGCATCTCCCTTTCACGTGTCGAGAAAAAAGCAATTGAGAAAGGCATTGCAGAACTTTTAGAGGAGTTTAAAAACATCAGTGTTAATAAACCACGATCCAAGGATTTTTATCTTTAAAAGCCCTCTGGAGAACCTAGCAAGGATAAAGAAAAAACCTCACCCTCCCCCTTTAAACAATGCCAAAGAATTACAAGGACCTAAAGGCACTAAAAAACTTACTTTTCATAGATAACTCTATCATTACAGCAACTCCCCTTTTCTAACTCTATTTTTCCTCAAAAACTTTACGTTTCCGCAAAAACTTTACTTGAAGTAAAACAAGTCCCAGCATTCTCATAAGCAAGAATACTGGGACTTGTTTTGCTATTAAATATATTTTTGTTATTAATATTTTCTTTAATTTTCTTTAATTTTCTTTGGTTTTCTTTGGTTTTCTTTGTTATTTCATTTCTTTGATTTTATTGATTACATACTCTTTTAAATCAACATCCTCAATGGTTATCTTTGTCTCATCATAGAGATCTGCCTTAACCACAAAAAAGTTAATATAGATTTTATTATCAATCTGCTGGCTGATTTCTAATTGGCCAGGATAGAAAATGACTTCTACACTCTCATAGGGGAATTCTTTTGATACTTGATCTTTTACTTCATTCACATTCAACGTTTTAATCGGTGCCAGCATCATGTCGGTCATGCCAGGGTCTTCTAACATCCACATATTGTAATTCCAAAATCTGGACTCTTTTTTAGTTGGCCCATTGAGACGCTCCCGGTTAGAGATAGCTGACAACACCTTTCGAACGCTGGCTGCGTTAAATTCGTCGTCATAGGCAGACTTCATTTCTGATGTATTAGCTAATTCATCAAGAAAAAGATCTGACACTTTTTCCCGGTCCTTCACCGATGCCCATACAAACAGCATGGTTTCCAAAGCTTTTGTGTTTACTTTAATTTCTTTTAACATTTATTTACCTCCAAATATTTATCCGCTTTATTTTTCTCTAACTTAGTTTGTCCATTCAGTCTGTTTTTAGATTGGAACCCTATGTATTAGACCTTTAACTTCTTGTTACAACACCTACCGGTGGAACAATTCATACTTTAATCTTTTAATCTTTTAATCTATTAATGAGCAACGTCTTAGATTAGCCCGCCATCAATGGTAAGGATCTGACCATTGATATAAGAAGCTTCCTCCGATAAAAGAAACACAGCAGCTCTTGCTACATCATGGGCGGTTCCCATTCGGTTAGATGCCAGATAGCAAACCATTTGATCTTTTTCTTCCTTGGTTAAGTTGCCATTCATTTCTGTGTCAATTAATCCTGGCGCAATGGAATTTACCCGAATTCCCATGGGTGCCATCTCTTTGGCTAAAGATTTTGTAAAAGCATTAATTCCAGCTTTAGTCATGGCATAAGCAACCTCATTGGCCGCTCCTGCTTGAGACCAAATGCTCGAGATATTTAATATGGCTCCTTTGGTGGCTAAGAGATGAGCTAGGGCATGGCGCGTCACATTAAAGGTTCCTTTTAGATTGGTATCCATTAAAAGGTCATAATCTGCTTCCGCCATTTCCATTAATAAGCCATGGTGACTAAGCCCAGCATTATTAACTAAAATATCCAAGCGACCACATAAAGCCACAATTTCTGTGACCATTTGGCCTGCTTCTTTAAAGTTAGATATATCTGCTTGATAAAGAATTCCGTTCCCGCCAGCTCCTCTAATTTCCTCAAGTGTAGCTTCCGCCCGTGCTCGATTCGATTTATAATTAATAACTACGAAAATTCCATTTTCCGCCAATTCCATGGCAATACTTTTCCCAATTCCTCGGGAAGAGCCTGTGACAATGGCTACCTTATTCATGGATGGCCCCCTTTCCTGTCTTCATTACCTTAAATAGTTTACCACAACTATTATACTCCTGTGAGCCATAAAAATAAGTCTTCCAAATGGAAGACTTATTTTTTAACTACTCACCACTTAGCTAAACCTAACGGTTTTAACCTTTAAGTGGGGCTTCTTGGGAATAGAGCATACTTGACAGCTTATTTCTTTGCTAACAGCGGTGTCTCTTGTTTACTGAGCTATCCCGGTAGTTCCCACGGTTCTTGTTTTCTAAAGGCATTCACCACCCACCCATGGAGGATGGGCGACTTCTGCTTAGGTTAAGTTAAATTTAGTTATCTTGGTCCATTTTAACAATAGGTGGATTAACTGGAGTGTTTTTAATAATATCAGCCAAAGCAGCTACAGATCCCAGTGCCGACATCCCTTCTACAGGTAAAATCAACTTGTTGGCAGGGTTCATGGAAAGTTCCTTTAAGGCTTCAACCTGTTTTAAAGCAATCACTCGTGCATCAGTTCCCGATTCAATAATAGATCGGTTAACCCGCATAATTGCTGACGCATCTGCATCTGCCAATAATTCAATGGCTCGTGCCTTACCTTGAGCTTCCAATAATTGAGATTCTTTTAAACCTTCTGCTCTACGAATGTTTGATTCTTTTTCAGCTTCTGCTCGTAAAATATTGGACTGTTTTTCACCTTCTGCTCTAGCAATGGCAGAGCTTCTATCACCTTCAGCGATCAGAATGGCCGCACGTTTTTCACGTTCAGCTTTCATCTGCTTTTCCATGGCAATCTGGATTTCTTGTGGTGGAACAATATTTTTGATTTCAACAGATAAGATTTTAATTCCGTAGGCATCGGTAATGGAGTCAACAATATCTAACAGTTTCATATTAATTTTGTCTCGACCAGCTAATACTTCATCCAATGACATGTCACCAATAATATTTCTCATATTGGTGATTGTGGAATACATAATACCGTACACATAATTTTCAATGTTATAAACGGCATCTTTAGCATTTAACACCTGATAGAAAATAACATTATCCGCTTGAATATTTACGTTGTCCTTGGTAATAACATTTTGTGGCTCAATGTCCAAAATCTGCTGCTTCATGGAAATCTTTTTACGAACAAAGTCCATAAAAGGAATCATAATGTGCAAACCAGGAGGCAGCACCCGATAAAATTGTCCTAATCGTTCCACGACATAGACGTATCCAGTGTTAACGACCTTGACGGAAGAAATAATGACTACTAAGACCAATACTGCAATAACAATGCCTATAATCCAACCCATACTCTAAATCTCCTTCACTATGTATAATCGATTGTTTTTAATTCCAATAATCCGGAATTGTTCACCTTTTTTTATGACCTGTCCCTCATTGCGGAGCAGCCAGTAGATACCATTAACTTTTTGTTGCTCTTCTTCAACAATATCCCTTTCTGCCGTGTGCAAAGATCCAATAATTTTGTCCGTCAGAATTGGGGTCTGATCAATGTGCTTTTTCAAGTACTTGCGACTGATTTTCGAGCCAATCACGAAGGCTAACGCTCCAACAAGACAGGCTGTAACAATCTGTAATGGGGCGCCAGCGCCAAGGCTACCGACAAATATTGCCGACAGAAAACCCAACCCCATCCAGGAGTAGAGAATATTGCTCGTAGCCATATCTAATATGACAACGACAATAATTAGTGCGATCCAAATCCATGCCATTTATTATCCCTCCAGTTCAGGGCTTCTCCCTGTCTGTTCCTTTCTTTTATGCTACTTCAAGTTCATTAAAGGTTGATTAACCAATTTCCTGCATCTTGTAAGCGCAATGAGAAATGGATGAATGAATTTTTTCTTATGTTAATCATAACATAAATTGTATCTTGACCGAACCTTTAACCTATTACCAATACAAGTAAATTTTTCCCTTCTAAAAATGAGGAAATTTATGAAATCTCCTCATTTTAAGTGTGCATATTTATTTGTATTGAGCCCTATTACCTATGATTTCCCTAGTCCCTTTTAATATCACTTCACTTTATCATAACCTTAGAGATTATTTTAAAACACCAATATCCTTTCGCCAAAAGATGGGTTGGTCTTTGAAATGATCTAAATAGTCCAGGATCAACTGGCGAGCTTCTTCTTGTTTTCCTTTGGCAGTTACCCCAAAGATTCGCCCACCACATGATTTCATGACGCCGGCTTCTTCATGAACACCAGCTATAAAAGGTTTAACCCCTGTCTTATCCGGGAAATCTAAAGGAATGTTTTTCACGTAATTGCCGGGATAACCTTCTCCTGCTGCAATAATGCACAGTGCCGTATCATCGGAGAAGTGCATAGAATCTTCTTTTAAATTACCATTTACTGCATCCTTTAAAATAAGAGCTAAATCCGATTCAAGTAAGGTTAGGACGCTCTGGGTTTCTGGATCGCCAAAGCGCATATTATATTCCAATAATTTAGCCCCATCCGTGGTCAGCATCAATCCGAAAAAAATGCAAGCAGGATCTGTCATCCCCCTTTTTTTTAAACCAACTTCAGTTGGCTTTAAAATATTGTCCATAAAATCTTGGCGAGCCTCTTTAGTAAAATAGGGGGCGGGAGCCACCGTTCCCATCCCTCCGGTGTTCGGTCCTAGGTCGCCGTCAAAGGCACGCTTATGATCCATGGAAGAAACCATGGGGTGAATCCTCTGACCATCAAAAATCGAAAGTACCGATACTTCTGGACCCACCAAACATTCTTCTATAACTACTGTTTGACCGGCCTCCTCAAACACATGTTGCACCATTAAGTTTTTCAAGGCAACTTCGGCTTGTTTCTGATCCAAGCAAATAGTAACTCCTTTCCCTGCGCAAATTCCAGAGGCTTTAACTACCAAGGGATAGGGATGGTCTTTAATGTAATCAAGAGCCGGCTCTAGTTCATCAAAACACTGATACTGGGCTGTCGCGACTCCAAAATCGTCCATAAATTGTTTGGAATACTGTTTGGATCCTTCAAGGGTTGCTTCATCAGCACCCGGTCCAAAGACGGCTAATCCCTTTGCACGGAATAGATCTGCTACGCCAGCCACTAAAGGTGCTTCCGGTCCCACCACAGTCAAATCTACATCCTCTTTTAGAGCAAATTCCACCATGTCTTCATAGCTGTCTAAAGTCATGCAGCGGCACTTGTCTTCTTCGGCAATTCCAGGATTTCCAGGCACAACCACAACCTCTTTTACTTTGTTTGACTGAGCTAATTTCCAAGCCAAGGCATGTTCGCGGCCGCCTCCACCGATTATCATAAATTTCATTTAAAACTCCTAATGTCTAAAGTGACGCAACCCAGTAAAAACCATAGCTATACCCAGGTCATCGCAGCGTTTAATGGATTCTTCGTCTTTTAAAGATCCCCCTGGTTGGATTATTGCTTTGATACCATACCGATGGGCTTCTTCCACCACATCTGGGAAGGGGAAAAACGCATCCGATGCCAAACACCGTCCCGTCTTGGCATGGTCTAAAGCATATCGAGCTGCATCAATTCGGTTCACATAGCCACCACCAATTCCAAGAGCCGCTCCATCCTTTGACACCACAATGGCATTGCTCTTGGTAAACTTACAGACTTTCATAGCGAAGATCAGTTCGGCCATTTCTTCATCGCTGGGAACTGTCTTAGTCACCACCCTTAATTCATCAAATAGGGCTCGATCTTCTTCTTGAATTAAAATGCCCCCATCAGAGGAGATTAAAGTGGTGCCGCCACTAGGTTTTTCTTTCATTTCAATAATAATTAGATTCTTTTTGCTTTTTAATAAATCCAAGGCTTCTTCGGTGTAAGCTGGTGCACACACAATATGGAGCATGGTTTCCAACATGCTTTCAGCGCAAGCTAAATCCACTATCTGATTAACCCCAACAATTCCACCAAAAATAGATATTGGATCACAAGCATGGGCCCTTTGGTAGGCCTCCTGAGCACTTTTACCCAAAGCCACCCCACAAGGAGTATTGTGTTTAATCGCTGCGCAGCAAGGCTCCTCAAAGTCAGAGACAATACGCCAGGCAGCCTCCACATCTTTAAAGTTAATATAACCCATGGCTTTGCCATGATGTTGTACAAAACTGGTCATGAACCCAGCTTTGCCTTCCACTCTATAAAAACTTCCCTTTTGGTGAGGGTTCTCACCATACCGCAGATCATGACTCTTTTTTAAGTGAAGGGTCATTTCTTCTTGGAATAATTCTTGGTCTTTGCTTGTCTCCTGTCCTATGGTTTCTGGCTCATTGTACCCTTTTTGATTTTCTTGGCTTTCTTCTTGTAACCACTTTAAAATAGCTCCATCGTAATGAGCTGTTTTTTCAAACACTGCCAAGGCCAATTCTTTCTGATAGGCAAACAAATCTCTGTCACTGGAAAACATTTCCATAAACGTTTGGTATTGACTAGGGTCAGATAAGACAAAAACATCTTTAAAGTTTTTGGCGGCGGATCGAAGCATCGATGGTCCACCAATATCAATAAATTCGATGAGCTCTGCAAAAGATAGCCCTTCCTTTAACTTTTCCTCAAAGGGATATAAATTAACACAGACAAGGTCAATGGTCTCAATCTTTTCAAGCGCCAAAGTTTCCATATGCGCTTTATCATCTCGCCTAGCTAAGATGCCACCATGTACATTAGGATGAAGAGTTTTAACCCGACCGTCCAAAATTTCTGGAAACCCAGTCACACTGTCAACGGAGCGAACTGGAATTCCTGCCTCCATTAAAAAACGCGCCGTCCCTCCTGATGAAATAATATTAAAACCTTTCTCCATTAAAAACTGAGCCAGTTCCAAGACCCCATCTTTCTTAAAAACTGAAATTAAAGCGTTCAATTATTTTTCTCCCCTCATAATAAAGCTGTGTGAGTGACTCCTGATTCCCTTGATGTAGATTCCACTCATCAAAATCTTAGCAACAAACCACTTAGAACTTCTCCACTTAAACTTTTTCATTCATTTATTGGATTGATTCCTGATTCATCTCCGCGATGGCTATTAAAAGTCCTTCCACCAAACAAATATGTTCCAAGGGCAAAATTCGATCCCTTAAACTGGCCGGTGTATCATCCGGCTTAACTGCGACTTTCTTTTGCACTAGAACTCTTCCTTGATCCACTTTTTCATTGACCAAATGACAGCTACAACCGGATTCAGTTTCTCCATTAGCCAGAACTGCTTCATGAACATTCATGCCATACATTCCCATGCCACCATATTTAGGTAACAGGGATGGATGAATATTTAAAATCCGATTTGGGAAAGCCTTGATTAACTGAGGTCCTAGGATGGACAAATATCCTGCTAAAACGATAAAGTCTACCTCCTTTAGGGCTTCTCCTAACTGGTCTTGAAAGTCATCTGCCCTGCGGTCAAGCTCCCGGGTTTTAATCCCATACTGTTCGGCTCGCGCTAAGGCCTTGCAAGGACGATCCGATAGCACCTTCGTCACTATATAAGGCGACTCCTTTGTCTCAAGACTATATCGAACCACCGCCTCCATATTTGTTCCATTCCCCGAAGTTAGAATCGCCACTTTAAAGGGAGTATTATGAACTATTTCAGACATATGGCCTCTTCCTCAGCTGTTTTAGCTTCCACATAGCCCATCACTACAGGCGCCTCGCCTTGTTCTTGAAGAATGGCTAGGGTTTGATCCACATCCGCCGGATCCACGCAGATAACAAAACCAATGCCCATATTAAAGGTGTTATACATAGATTCTGCCTCTGCTCCACGACGAATCGCTTCCAGGAAGATGGCTGGAACTTCGTAGCTTGAAAGGTTGACCACTGCTTTTAAATCGTCGCCGGCAAACATCCTTGGAATATTTTCAATGAATCCCCCACCGGTCATATGTGCTAAGCCGTGAACTTTTACTTTTTCAAGTAGAGCCTGAACAGGTTTCACATATATACGAGTTGGCGTTAAGAGTTCTTCCCCAATGGTGTGATCTTGCCAAGGTTCACTAAAATCTGTAAACAGCTTTCTGACCAAAGAATAGCCATTGGAATGAAAACCAGAAGAAGGTAATCCAATCAAAACATCTCCGGAGTTAATCGCCTTTCCATCAATGATTTCATCTTCTTCGCAAACGCCCACGCAAAAACCCGCAATATCATATTCACCTTCTTTATAAAAACCAGGCATTTCTGCCGTTTCTCCCCCTACCAAAGCTAAATTGCCAAGGAGACAGCCATCGGATACGCCCTTAACAATATCAGCGGCAACTTCAGAGTCCAGCTTGCCGCAAGCAAGATAGTCTAGAAAAAACATCGGTTTTGCCCCATGACAAAGAATATCGTTCACACACATGGCCACCACATCAATACCAATGGTGTCATACTTTTCAAGGGCAAAGGCGATTTTCAATTTAGTTCCTACGCCATCTGTCCCCGATACTAAAACCGGCTTCTTATAGCCTTGTGGAAGGCGCATAAAAGCCCCGAAGGAACCCAAGACGGATAGAACATCAGAATTTAAAGTCCGAGCAGCATAGCCCTTGATTTTTTCTACCGTCCGATAGCCTTCATGAATATCTACCCCAGCTGATTTATAATTTGTCATTTTCTTCCCCTTTCTTGCTTAACAGTTTTGTATTCAATGGTTTATTGATCATTTCATCCAATGGTGGTTGTAAGTTACCTTGCTGTGTATTTTACGCCAGTCGATTCCTCAACTAGGTTAGGCCCATTATAGTCTGCTTGCTTGTTCGCTTAAATAAGAGCTTTCAAGATTTTCCTAGTCTTGATCATCTTGAGGAATGGACATTGGATAAACCCCTGAAAAACAACCGGTGCAATATCCATTGCCATGGTTCAAGGCTTCTAATAGGCCCTCTTCAGAAATAAAATGCAAGGAATCAGCGCCAATCTCCTGGCAGATTTCATCGCTAGTTTTAACGGCTGCAATTAAGTGTTCCCGATAAGGGGTATCAATCCCAAAGTAACAAGGATGCTTTACCATGGGTGAGGACACTCTAAAGTGAATTTCTTTAGCACCGGCAAAGCGAAGAGTCTCTACTAGTTTACGACTTGTGGTACCCCGGACAATGGAATCGTCAATAATCACAACCCGTTTGTCTCGAACCACATGGCGCAAGGCATTTAATTTGATGTTGACGGCTTTTTCTCTGAGCTCTTGGGATGGAGCAATAAAAGCTCGTCCAATATACTTATTTTTCGTAAAGCCAATATCAAAGGGAATTCCCGACTCTCTGGCATAACCTAAAGCAGCATCGATTCCTGAGTCTGGCACACCGATGACTAGATCGGCTTCCACGGGATGTTCCTTATAAAGTTTAGCCCCCATTTTAAGTCGAGCCTCATGAACAGAAATTCCGTCTATTTCTGAATCTGGTCGAGCAAAATAAATATACTCAAAGGAACAGCCCCGTTGCTGTGTTTTCTCTGAATATTGAATGGAGCGAATCTGGTCGTTTTCAATAATCACCATTTCACCGGGGTTGATATCTCGAATCAATTCAGCTCCCAAGACATCTAAAGCGCAGGATTCAGAAGCCAAAATATAATTATCATCGGTCTTGCCTAATACCAAGGGGCGAATCCCATAAGGGTCCCGAATTCCAATCAACATATTTCCCATGGTCATGGTTAAGGCAAACGCTCCTTTAATAACATTAAGGGTTTCTTTTAAACTTTGTTCTAGATTCTTCTTGCCACTACGAACAATTAGATGTAGGATAACTTCTGAGTCAATGGTGGTTTGAAAAAGAGTTCCCGTATCTTCTAAAAGTTCTCGAAGGAGACCTGCATTGACCAAGGTCCCATTATGGGCAATGGCCATTTGACCTAGTCTGGCTTTCCCAACGATAGGCTGGGCATTAATTACATTGGACTCACCGGAAGTGGAGTAGCGAACATGACCAATGGCAATGTCACCCTTTAAATCAGAAATATCTTCTTCTTTAAAAGCTTCTTGGACTAGGCCCATGCTTTTCTTTAATATAATTTCTCCGTGTTGATTGCTGGCAATACCAGCTGATTCCTGACCACGGTGTTGCAGGGCATAGAGTCCATAATAGACTTTTTCCGAGACATCTTTTCCCGAAAAAGAATTAATACCAAACACACCACACTCATCATGAAATTTATCATCGTAATGCTCGTTATTTAAAAAAATCATTCGTTTCCCTTCTCTATTAATACGGCGGAATAGTTCAACCTAGTCATTTTAAAAATAAACCCTAGGTCAAATCGCAAGCTGTCAATATAGTGGTTCAAGCTTTTCGGTTTATAGCAAAACAGCCAGGACCAGGTGAAATATTATCTTTAAAAATATTAGGCCTTAAACTGTTTCTTATTAAAATTCAACTTTCCCTTTATTGTCTTTTAAAAAGTTTTCTTTCATACTTTCTCGATAAGCCGCTAAGTTTTCTGCCACTTCAGGGTATTTAATGCCAAGAATTTGAGCCGCTAACATGCCGGCATTGGCTGCGTTATTAATACCCACTGTAGCCACTGGAATTTGCTTGGGCATCTGAACAATGGATAAAAGAGCATCCAATCCCTCTAAAGCTCCCTTTAACGGAACACCAATCACAGGTTTTGTTGTCATCGAGGCAATCACACCAGGTAGGTGAGCTGCTAGACCCGCACCAGCTATAAAGACTTCAGCCCCTTCCGCTTCCAAGCGATCAATGGTTTGATGGAGTTGTTCGGGAACACGATGGGCGGAAAGAATGTAACTCTCTGATGGAATATGGAGTTCTTGTAATACATCATAGGCTTTTTTCATAACTTCTTGATCTGATTTACTACCAAATATAATTCCTACTTTCATCTAATACCTGCCTTTGCCGTGGTTTTTTTAAAAGTCAACTTTTCCCTTAAGGCTGCTATAAAACCTTTTTTAAAGCAGCCCACGGGGAAAACTTAGTTTAATTATTTCTTGTTTCAATTTATTTCTTACTTCAATTTATTTCTTGCTTCAATTAATTTTTCTTGTTTCAAGTTATTTCTTATTTGTTTGCTAGAGTTGATCTATTTTTTACTGCCTTTTGTAAAATAATCCACACCAGCTTTAAATAGTTGCATATCAAAAGAGCCTGGGTAGTTTTGGAAAAGACCTTCCTGCCAGCGTTCATTGTGACCCATCTTACCTAAAATCCGTCCATCGGGAGAAATAATACCTTCCACCGCTAATAAGGAACCATTGGGATTTTCTGGTGAACTCATGGTGGCATTACCCTCTTCATCACAGTATTGGGTGATAATCTGACCATTGGCTTTCAAGGATTCTAAAACAGAAGCAGGTGCCATAAACCGACCTTCACCATGGGACACAGGAACAGAAAAGACTTGTCCCACTTCAACATTGCTTAGCCAAGGAGATGCATTGGAAGCAACTCGAACCTGGGCAATGGTATCCATATGCCGTCCCAGCTGATTTGCTGTTAGCAGTGGCAAATCTTCAGATGGCTCCATAATTTTCCCGTAGGGTACTAAACCTAATCGAACCAAGGCTTGGAAGCCATTACAAATTCCTAAAATTAAACCGCCACGCCGCTCTAACAGATCTTCAATGGCCCGTGAGATTTCAGGGTTCCGCAGAGCATTGGCAATAAATTTACCCGAACCATCCGGTTCATCTCCAGCCGAGAAGCCCCCTGGAATCACTAGAATTTGACTCCCTCGAATATCCTTGGCCAAAGCCGTAATGGATTTTTTTAAATCTTCTTGATCCCGATTGCGGAACACATTAAATTTCGTCTCCGCTCCGGCTGCTTTAAAGGCACGGGCTAAATCATTCTCACAATTTGAACCTGGAAATACGGTGATTAAAGCCTTAGGTTTATCGACTTGGAGCTTTTCATCTAAAACCACTGGCGCTTTGTTGCACCTTAAGTTTTCAACGGTTTCGCCAGCTGTCTGACTTCGTTTAAAGATTGGGCTTAAACGCAAGTGAGCTTGCTCTAATGTTTCTTCAACTTTTAAGGTGATTCCATTGATTTGGAGGAGTCCGCTGTCATCCACTGAGCCGATTAATACATAGGAGGAATTCATCCTATCAGCTAATTCTTCAAAGGCTTTTTCTTGACCGGCTCTTACTTCAAGGATAAAGTCCGTTGGAGCCTTAGCAAAGAGATCATGGCCTAACTCTACCTTTACACCAGCATGATTTCCCCAAGCCATATTTAATAGGGTCATCACTGGACCACGGGAAACTGTATCACAAGCTAAAAGTAGCCCCTTGTCATTGGCCTCTTGGATGAATTCAGCCTGTTGGCTAAGGGTTTCAGCCTTTGGCAAGCCATCCTCGAACTCAGTTTTCAAACGGTATAAAGAGCCTTGCCCCTGTAGCACGTTACCAAGAACTTTTTCCCCTGGCATGGTGTTGACAGCAAAAGAAATTAAAGTTGGCGGAACGTGGATCTCATCAAAACTTCCACTCATGGAGTCCTTTCCACCAATGGAAGGCACTTTAAAATCAATTTGGGCTTTTAAAGCGCCAAGGAGAGATTTCATGGGTTTGCCCCAGATTTCGGGGTCTTTGCCTAACCGTTGGAAATACTCTTGAAAACTTAATCGAGCATCTTTAATCCCCGAACCTGAAGCCGCCATGCGAGCCAAGGATTCAGCTACTGCTACATAGGCACCAATAAACTGATCTTCCTCTGATAAATAGGGATCAAAGCCCCAGGTCATAATGCTGGCGTCCTTTGATACGCTATCTCCGCAGGGTATTAAAGCGGCCATATGGGAACTTTCCGTTTCCTGATATTTGCCACCATAAGGTAAGGTGACCGTAGCGCAGCCATTGGTGGAGTCGAATAATTCATGAAGACTTTTCTGGCTTTGCTTATTTAAATCTAAAAGTTGATCCATAATCCCTTGTTTGGATTCCTCAATTTCTTTTGGTTCAGCTTTAAAGTCGTCAGCGCCTTCAATTACGATATCTTGAAAGGCTTTGGCACCAGCTGAATCTAAAAAGCTCCGTTTCAGGTCGACAACTAGCTTACCCTGCCACATCATCACGAGACGTTCGTCTTCTGTAACTGTGGCAATTGCCGCATACTCTAAGTTTTCTTCGTCGAGGTAGCCACAAAAACGATCCAACTCTTGGGGTGAAATCACCATAGCCATCCGCTCTTGCGACTCTGATACCGCAGTTTCCGTTGCTGTCAGCCCTTGGTACTTTAACGGAACTTTATCCAAATCAATCAATACACCTGGAGCCAGTTCGCCAACGGCCACACTAACGCCACCAGCTCCAAAGTCATTGCAACGGCGAATTAACTTTCTGACTTCATCATTTCGAATTAAACGCTGGATTTTACGTTCCGTGGGGGCATTTCCCTTTTGAACTTCCGACCCAGAGGTTTCCATGGAGGTTTCATCATGGCTGCGGGAGGATCCCGTAGCACCGCCAACACCATCTCGTCCCGTTCGGCCGCCCACTAACAGAATCACATCGCCAGGTTTTGGTACCCTACGGTCTACGGCCTTTAAGGGGGAAGAACCAATCACAGCGCCCACTTCCATGCGTTTTGCCAAGTAGCCAGGGTGATAAATCTCATGAACCACGCCAGCGGCTATGCCAATTTGATTGCCATAGCTTGAGTAACCTCGAGCGGCTTGCTGAGAAATGGTTCGTTGCGGTAATTTGCCGGGAAGGGTTTCGTCAGGGTGCTGGGTTGGATCCATGGCCCCGGTAATCCGCATGGCTTGATAAACGTAGGCCCGTCCAGCTAGGGGGTCGCGAATAGCCCCTCCCAAACAAGTAGCTGCTCCACCAAAGGGTTCGATTTCTGTTGGGTGATTGTGAGTTTCATTTTTAAATTGAATAATATAAGGTTCCACACCGTCATGGGTGCGAATATCACGGATAATACTGCAGGCATTAATTTCCTCTGATTCGTCCACGTCCTTAACATGACCCGATGCCTTTAGTGCTTTTGTACCGATGGTTGCTAAATCCATGAGAGTTTGGGGACGATCAGTCCGTCCAAGCTGGTGGCGCAAGTCAAGATACATCTCATAGGCAAATTTTTCTCTGTGGGTTTCACCCTTAAATGTTACATCTGTAATTTCGGTACCAAATGTGGTGTGGCGGCAATGGTCCGACCAATAGGTGTCCAATACCTTAAGTTCTGTTTCATTGGGATTACGCCCTTCCCCTTGAAAATATTCTTGAATGCACTTTAAATCCTCAAAACTCATGGCCATCTTGAGTTTTTCGTGGAAATCTACCAGTCCATCTTGGCTTAATTCATTAAATCCTTCATATATAGGAGGCTGTGATAATACCTTCGTCTCATCAGAAAAAGTAACCTCAAGAGAACCTTCACGCATTTCTACGGGGTTAATCAAATGTTTTTTTATCGCTTCAAACTCATTTTCAGAAAATTTTTCTGAGAATAGTAGGACTGATTGATATTTAACCTCAGCCTCAAAATCGCCAAAAATTAACTGAATGCATTCTTTGGCAGCATTGGCTCGAATATCAAACTGGCCTGGCAATAATTCGGTGATTAAAATTTGTTCATCACCAACAGCTTCCTCCAGTTTTAAATAAACCTGGTCGGCATTGCGGTCAGCAAATACCTTATAAATGGAATCGGTAAAGTCCTCTTGAGATAATCCCCTGGTAATATATCTTGAAAGAACTCGAACTGAATCCTTAATTAAACCAAGCTCTTTCAGCTCATTGGTGAGAGTTTGGCTTTGGATATCCAGTCCCGGTAATTTTTCAACTAAAACAGATTGACGTTGGATCATGATTTCCTCCTCTTTAAATGCGAACTATAACACCTTTACTTTAATTAAAAACCGCATAAAAGTCAACGTTAATTCATCCTTTTCTTTGTAATGTTCGTCTTTTCGCGAAAAAATATGGAAATCCTCCCTGTTTTAAAGTTTTTCCTCGCAGAAATATACCTTATCCACGAACAATCTCTGTTTTTCTAGTTGTCTTTCAGTTTTATTTCTCTTTCTATTTATTAGATATCTATTTATTATCTATCCGTTCTTTGGCTATCGATTCTTTGACTATCTATTCTTTGGCTATCTATATACGCTTTATCTATATGCGGTTTGTCTATTTGCGCTTTGTCTATTTGCGCTTTGTCTATGTACGCCTACATATTTTTGTTCTATTTTACCTTCTATTTTTTTAGTTCACTCACAAGTCTAGGTCATTTTCCTAATCTTGCTATATAATGGAAATAATCATTTAATTGACAAGCTATCCTTTCGAACTCTTTTTAACCCCTAACTCTTCGATTGATTTTGAGGTGTCTTATGAATTTTATTAAAACTGCTGCTGTCTGTCCTAGCCTTCGTGTGGCTGAACCAGATCATAATGCTGAAGTAATTATTGATTTATTAAACCAATTAAACAAAGAAAAGGTTCAGGCAGCTGTTTTTCCTGAACTTTCAATCACTGGCTATACTTGCGCCGATTTATTTTTCCAAGAACAACTTCTCCATGAAACGAGAGAAGCAATCGAAAAAATTCAAAGAGCTTCCCAAGGAAGCAACTTGTTTTTCGCAGTGGGAGCCCCCTTGCGCATCGGTCGCCACTTATATAACTGCGCTGTGGCCATACAAAACGGGAAAGTTTTAGGGATCGTTCCTAAAACCTACTTAGCCAACACCAATGAAGCCTATGAAAAGCGTTGGTTTTCAACCCTTCCAGAGTGTGAACCCATTTCTTTTATTCCCTGGAATCAAGGAACCGTTCCCTTCGGCAAGGTCTTGTTTCATGCCAGTGGTGTTCGCTTTGGGTTGGAGCTTTCCGAAGACCTTTGGGCTCCAGTCCCCCCTTCCACCGATCTTGCTTTAGCTGGAGCCCAAGTCATCTTAAACCTAGCTGCCTCCACTGAACTCATCGCAAAAGCTGACTATCGCAGACAACTTGTGGAAAGCCAAAGTGCACGCCTATTTTCTGGCTACGTCTACGCCTCAGCTGGAGTGGGTGAATCAACCACCGATGTCGTATTTTCAGGTCATCTAATGATCGGGGAAAACGGCCATCTATTAGCTGAAAATAAGCGCTTCCAAACAGAGAGCGAAATAATCACAGCCTGGATCGATGTGGACCGGTTAAATCAAGACAGGATTCGTCAGACAGGCTTCCGAGACTCCTACCCCCGGCAGCAAATTCATGAGCTCTCCATTGATTTGCCCCTTCCAAGCCTAAGTGAGTTTAATCGCCCGATTAATGCCCTTCCCTTTATCCCAGAAAACCCCAATCAAATGGTGGAGCGTTGCCGCGAGATTTTTGCCATTCAGGCCCATGGCTTAGCCAAACGACTGCGAGCCATCGGCACCAATCAATGTGTGATTGGAATCTCTGGCGGTCTTGATTCAACCCTTGCCCTTTTAGTGATTCGAAAAGCTCTAGAAATTAACAATGCGCCACCAGAGGGCATCTTGACTGTAACTATGCCAGGCTTTGGTACCACCGATCGAACCTACCAAAATGCAGTGAATCTTTGCAAACAGATGGGTACCGATTTCCGAGAAATTAATATTGTGGATGCAGCCTTGCAACATTTCCGTGATATTGGACATGATCCAAGCCTCCATGATTCCACTTATGAAAACACCCAAGCTCGAGAACGAACTCAAATTCTCATGGACCTTGCCAATAAAGAAGGCGGCATTGTCATCGGAACTGGCGACTTGTCCGAGCTGGCATTAGGTTGGGCTACTTATAATGGGGATCATATGAGTATGTACGGGGTCAATGCTTCCATCCCCAAAACTCTGGTTCGCTACTTAGTTCGCTACGCTGCTGATTATGAATTTGATGAGACCATCGGTAAAATTCTTCATGATATTGTAGATACTCCCATCTCGCCAGAACTTCTACCCTCTGACAAGGATGGTAAAATTAGTCAAGTCACTGAAGACCTTATTGGCCCCTATGAACTCAGCGACTTTTTCCTATACCATATGCTTCGCTTTGGCACTAAACCAGAAAAGATTTTATTTTTGGCCAAGCATGCTTTTAAAGAAGAATATGATGATGACACCCTTAAAAAATGGTTAAAGGTCTTTATTCGCCGTTTCTTTAACAATCAGTTCAAGCGATCAGCCCTTCCCGACGGCCCTAAAGTTGGCTCCGTTGCCCTCTCTCCCCGCGGTGATTGGCGAATGCCCTCAGACGTTAGTTATAAAGCTTGGCTCAAAGTCTTGGAAGATTAATATTGGATAGCCCCGCCATTGCACTTGAAAAATAAGTGCTTCATATCTCAGGCAAACAACTTTTTTTCAAGGATTAATGCCCAAATTAAGGGATCAACTAATCGTAGTTTAATCTGATTTTATTGAGCTGTTGTAGTAGGAATAAAATAAATTAAAATCATGACAATAAAACTTACATTTTAACATGGTATTAATTACTACATCATGATAGAATATTAATGGTCCATTTTATAAATGAAATAATATAATTTTAAAGAGGTGAAGTATATGATGTGGTTTACTAAATCCACACAAGAAGTCTTAGCGGAACTGGACACCAATCTGGAACAAGGTTTGACTAGTCAAGAAGCTGCCAAACGATTGGAAGAATACGGTCCCAATAAGTTGGCGGAGAAAAAGAGGAAGTCTCTTCTTTCTATGTTTATGGCTCAACTTCAGGATACGATGATCTACATTCTCCTAGCAGCCACCGTGCTGTCGGTGGTAATGCGAGATTATGCTGAAGCAATTATTATTTTAATTGTCGTTTTATTAAATGCTGTTATCGGTGTTTTCCAAGAAAATAAAGCAGAACAGGCTATGGACGAACTAAAAAAACTAACTACCCCCCACGCCTATGTTCGGCGTGATGGTCAAGTGATTGAAATTGGTTCTGAAGAAATTGTTCCCGGCGATGTGATTGAAATTGATGCCGGTCGATTTATCCCTGCCGATTTGCGTTTAGTAGAATCTTCCAACTTGCAAATTGAAGAATCTGCTCTAACTGGTGAATCTGTTCCATCTGAAAAAGATGCAAACTTTTTATCAGATAAAGATAACCTACCCCTAGGTGACCGGAAAAACATGGCCTTCATGTCGACTCTTGCCACTTATGGTCGTGGAGTTGGTGTGGTTGTAGCCAATGCAGTCCAGTCTGAAATTGGTAAAATCGCTAAAATCTTAGAAGAAGATAATGATGAAATGACGCCCCTACAAAAGCGCTTAGATCACTTAGGTAAGATACTTGGGTTTATCATTCTTGGCGTGGCTGGTCTTATGTTGGTCGTCGGTTTATTCCAGAATCGCGGATTCAAAGATATGCTTTTATTAGCCATCTCTTTGGCTGTTGCAGCTATTCCTGAAGGTCTACCAGCGATTGTAGCCATCGTTTTAGCCTTGGGTGTTACTCGTATGAGTAAAAACAACGCCATCATTAAAAAGCTCCCTTCTGTTGAAACGTTAGGTTCTGTTAACGTCATCTGTTCTGACAAAACAGGAACTTTAACTCAAAACAAAATGACGGTTGTTCGCTCTTATACCTATCAGAACAATCATCAACTAGATGCTGATATCGATCAGGTCGAAACGGATGAAGATGAACGCATGTTAGTCAAGTCCTTAGTGCTTTGTTCAGATGCCACCGCCAATGAAGACAAAACCACTGGTGATCCAACGGAAATTGCCTTTATTGTGTTTGGTAATCGCATTGGCATGACTAAGGAAGCCTTAAATAAAGAGTTCCCTCGAGTGGCTGAAAAGCCCTTTGACTCAGATCGTAAACTAATGAGTACTGCTAATAAAGAGGGCGACAAGTATGTGGTTCACACCAAAGGAGCCGTTGATAACCTTCTTAATATCTCTAACCGGGCCTATGTGGATGGAGAAGTAGTTCCTTTAAGCGATAAAATTCGAGAAGATTTCTTAAACCAAGCTGAAGACCTTAGTAATGAAGCGCTTCGCGTTTTAGGTGCAGCTTATAAATTCTCAGATCATGTGCCCTCTGAAGATGAAATGGAAAGCGATCTCATCTTCCTTGGTATGGTTGGTATGATTGACCCACCTCGCCTTGAAGTGAAAGATTCCGTTGAGATTGCTCGTGTTGCTGGAATTCGAACCATTATGATTACTGGGGACCATAAAAACACAGCGGTAGCTATCGCAAAAGAACTTGGTATTGCTAATTCCATTGATCAAGCCATTACTGGTCCAGAAATCGATCAGTATTCCGATGAAGACTTTGTGAAACATATTAATGATTGGAGAGTATTCGCTCGGGTATCCCCAGAGCATAAAGTTAAGATTGTTCGTGCCTTTAAGAGCCACGATAATGTAGTTTCCATGACAGGAGACGGTGTTAATGATGCTCCCTCTTTAAAATTTGCTGATATCGGTGTTGCCATGGGTATTACAGGTACTGACGTCAGTAAGGGTGCTGCCGATATGATTTTGACAGACGATAACTTCACGACCATAGTTCACGCTGTGGAAGAAGGTCGAAATATCTATGCCAACATCAAGAAAGCCGTTATCTTTCTCCTTTCTTGTAACTTGGGTGAAATTATTGCCCTCTTCTTTGCCGTCTTGTTTGGCTGGCCGATTCCCCTATTACCTACTCAAATCCTTTGGGTTAACTTAGTGACCGATACCCTCCCGGCAATTTCATTGGGAATGGACCCCGGCGACCCAGATGCAATGAAAAAGAAACCACGTAGTACGAAAGAAAGTTTCTTCTCCAACGGTGCCGGCATTCGAGCCGTCATCGGTGGTACTCTCATAGGCGTCTTAACTTTAGCAGCCTTTGTTTGGGGTCTTATGGAACGAGGAATTGCCTTCTCAGAACTAACTTCAGTAGCTGCCGACCACCCAGACCTCGTTTATGCACGGACCATGGCTTTTGTCGTATTAGCAGCTTCACAGCTCTTCTACTCCCTATCCATGCGTAATCCAATTAAGAGTATCTTCCAGATTGGCTTATTCTCCAATAAGTATTTGGCAGGGTCCATTGTGGTTGGAATTCTCCTCCAACTTCTCCTCATCGAAGTACCATTCTTAGCCAACGCTTTCCGGGTTACTTCCCTACCAGCCAATGACTGGCTCATTGTCATCGGATTCTCATTGATTCCATTAGCTGTTAACGAGTTGATTAAAGCCGTTCACCGCATCTTTGATAAAGACCACTCAGACAATGAATTCTAATCAACTATAATTTATAATAACCTTTTAAAGACTGCCGGATCTCTATCTAGAGATGGGCAGTCTTTTGCTTATCATTTCAATAATCTTAGTTTTTAATTCCTGTTTTAATTTTCATTAAATTTAAATGACATTTTAAAAAGCTTCCATATGATGTGATACAATACTTTAAACGCCGAAGATACTTTGTATCATTTTTCAATTCCATCTCAATAAAAAGTATTAATTGGAGGAAATTCATGAAATTAGCCGAAGCATTAATTTTAAGAGCCGATTTACAAAAGCGCTTAGAACAAATTAAAAACAGACTTTATAAAAATGTTTTAACCCAAGAAGGTGAATCCCCCACGGAAGACCCTTATGCTTTGTTAAAAGAATTTATGACAGGGCAGGAGGAACTTACAAAACTTATCAAGGCCATCAATCGCACCAACAATGACACGCCCTTTGATGGTGACATGATGTTATCCGACGCCTTAGTTGAGCGGGATGCTCTGTTAGCCAAACGATCCATACTAGTCGGAGCAGCTGAACAAGCGAGTGAAAAAAGAGAGCGCTACTCCTTAACGGAAATAAAGAGCATTAGCACCATTGATGTGGTGAATTTTCAAAAACAAGCCGATCAGCTTGCCAAGAATTTCAGAGAGCTTGACACTAAAATTCAAGCCATGAATTGGACTGTAGATCTATTTGAACTGTTTTAAATAAGTTGGTAGCTTTAAACCTATAAAAGTGAGTATAAAAAAACTGCATGGAGACTTCGGGGCGAGGTCGGTGGTTCGATCCCACATTAACAACTAAAGCCCAGAATTGTTACATCAGTACAACTTACAATTTATTGTTACGACCACGTACTGTTTTATAGTTTAAAGTGAGGGTGGGTATGGGGAAACCCCTTGAAAGGCTTTGGCTTTTCAAGGGGTTATTTTTAGTTTTTTGATTTTCTATTTTTTTCATTTTTCGTTTTCTATTTTCACTCTTTACCGTCTTTATTTTTGCCCGTAGGATTTAAACTTCATAGCCATGCGAGCCATCTCCTCATCATCCAAGATAACTGGTTCACCTATTCCCTTTGTTCGATAATAAAGTTCAGCCACATACTCAATCTCTTCAGTGATACTAAATGCTCTTTCAAGGGTTTCAGCACCAGCTACTAGTCCGTGATTTGCTAAAAGAACTGCCCGCCGATCCTTCATAGCCTTAAAGGCATTCTCTGCTAATTCTTGAGTACCAAAGGTAGCGTAGTCAGCGCAGCGTACGTTTTTACCGGCAACCGCTATGAGATAGTGCACCGCTGGCAAGTCCCATCTGAGGCAAGATAAGGTGGTGGCATATATGGTATGGGTATGAATAATTGCATCCAAATCATCACGGCCTTGGTAAAAAATCCGGTGAAGGTCCACTTCACTGCTAGGTTTTTTATCCCCTTCAATGATTTCCCCCGCTAGGTTTAAAACCACCACATCCTCAGGTTTTGTCTCGTAGTAGTCTATGCCACTGGGTGAAATTGCCATGAGTTGCTCTGCTCGATTAAAAACACTCAAGTTGCCGCCAGTTCCCTTGGTTAGCTTACTATCTACTAGTTTTTTTCCATATTTAACAATCTCAATTCGTTCTTTTTCTAGTTTCATACTACACCTCAAATAGTCTTTTCAAGCTTTCAGTATAGGGCGGTCGAAGAATTTCCTTTTCAGTGATAATTCCTGTGACTAGCTCATTAGGTGTTATGTCAAAGGCGGGGTTATATACTTTCACCTGATCAGGAGCCGTCTGAAGACCAAAGCCATGGGTGATTTCTTCTCCATCCCGTTCTTCAATTGGAATTTCTTCCCCGGTGGCTGTTTCTAAATCAATAGTGGATGTGGGTCCGGCCACATAAAAAGGGATTTGATGGGCTTTCGCTAGAAGGGCTAGGCCATATGTTCCAATTTTATTGGCTACATCCCCATTAGCAGCAATGCGGTCCGTTCCTACAATCACCAAGTCGATTTTTTTTTGTTTCATAACCATAGCTGCCATACTGTCAGTAATCAATGTGACATCAATTCCAGCTTCCATCAATTCAAATGTTGTCAATCGTGAACCTTGATTTAATGGCCTCGTCTCATCAGCAAACACCTTGATATTTAAACCTTTTTCTTGAGCTACATAAATGGGCGCCAAGGCCGTTCCATATTTAGCTGTAGCTAGTCGACCCGCATTACAGTGGGTTAATACCGTCATGCCATCTTTTAGGATTTCTTGACCCTGGATTCCTATTTCACGACAAGTTTCTTCATCTTCTCCATGAATTTTAACGGCTTGTGCTTCCAATATTTTAAGGATTTCCTTGACTGGTTTATTCGCGTTTTCATCTGCACATTTTCCCATTCGGTCCAAAGCCCAAAAAAGATTCACTGCCGTGGGTCGAGAGGTTGCCAAGTAATCGCGCACCTTTTTAAATTCGTGGAGAAATTTTGATGGGTCTTGAGTTTCTATTTGTTTGGCCCCAATATATGCACCGTAAGCTGCTGCAATCCCGATGGCAGGAGCCCCCCGAACCTTTAATTTTTTAATAGCATCCCAACACTCCTCCACTGTTTGTAATTCCACCTGGACCAACTGGATGGGCAATTTGGTTTGATCGATAATCCTTAATTCTCCATTGTTATACTCTAATGTATTTATCATAACTCCTCCCCTCCCTATTTTTAAGTTTATTTATTGAGGTTCTCATTATATATACCTCTCTACTTATACTATCTACCTATACTTCCTACCTATACTTTCTGCATTTTCAATCTGCTTTTATTATCTACTTTTACTTCCTGCATTTACCAATCTGCCTTTACCATACCATTTCCCTGCGTCTTTCGTCATCACCAACCCTGCATAGATTTGGAAGTGATTGCATCCTGAATAGTTTCGAATCGAGTAGGAGACTAGCCATTAACTGACTAGTCGACCTCTCACACCACCG
>LFRM01086957.1_pt2 | contig 26826 bp, 22 predicted proteins | sample 618341 | NCBI WGS metagenome assembly LFRM01 (sample SAMN03654438, study PRJNA283298) | anaerobic digester metagenome | isolation source: pool of bioreactors CSTR01a, CSTR02a, and CSTR03a thermophilic anaerobic... | place: Denmark: Kgs. Lyngby | collected 2014-05-21 | reverse complement strand
CGAACTTTCGAAACGGTTTTTTCATCAAGCTCTAAGATTGAGAACTTGTAACCATGAAATTCAACATCAGACTCATCGCCTTCAACGTCTTCCGCTGTAGGGATTCGACCGATTTCACCAATAACGAAACCACTCACTGTATCATAATCATCGATTGGTAAATCAATGCCTAAGATATTTTCTAAATCTTCAATATCCGCAGAACCATCCACCAAGTATTCATCTTCATGAACCTGGACGATGTCATGTTCAACTTCATCAATATCGTATTCATCCATGATGTTCCCCATGATTTCTTCAATCATGTCTTCCATCGTTACAATACCAGCAGTACCACCATACTCATCAATAACGACAGCAATGTGAGTTTTATTGGATTGTAATTCACGGAAAAGTTCATCCGTTTGTTTTGAATCCGGTACGAAATAAGGTTGACGAATCAAATCCTTAATATCGAAGACCTCTTTTGAGAATTTCATATAACGCAATAAATCACGTAAATGAATGATCCCAATGATATTATCAATGCTTTCCTCATAAACTGGGTAGCGCGTATAACGCTCCTCATCCACAAGATTCATAATGTCCTCAAACGAAGACGTAGAGTCAATCCCTACAATATCCGTACGATGGGTCATAATGTCCGCAACATCAATGTTATCAAATTCGAAAATATTGTTAATCATTTCTTTTTCTTGAATGTTTATTTCACCAGCATCAACCATCAATCGAATTTCTTCTTCAGTTACCTCATCATCAACGCTGTTAGGATCAATCCCAATCAAACGCAAGACCAAGTTGGTAGAAAAAGATAATAAATGAACTAATGGCGTTGTAAATTTTGCCAAGTAATAAATCGGATAGATTACAAAGAATGTAAATCTTTCCGGATTCTTCATTGCAATACGCTTTGGAACTAATTCACCAAAGACAAGCATTAGGAACATAATAACCAGTGTCACCACAAGAAAGGCAATTGGTTTAACGATTGCTTCTGAGGCTACGCCTGTTGAAACAACTAACTGTGTTAGAAACTGAGCAAATGTTTCGGTTGCCGCGGCACCCGATAGAATACTTGCTAAAGTAACACCAATTTGTATTGTCGACAAGAACTTATTCGGTCTTTCCTTAAGTGTTAACACTAAGCGCGCCTTCTTGTTCCCGTTTTCAACCATATTCTTGAGTTTATTATTATTTATTGAAATAAATGCAAGTTCACTCCCCGCAAAAAACGCATTTAATAAGATTAACCCAACTAAAATTCCTACTTGTGTCATCATTATTGAATGCCCCCTATACTATGAGCACTTTCATTAATACACCTGGGACAACTGTCCCCGTCACTGTTTACCACTAATTGATTCCTCCATTTTAAAACTTTCTAATATGAATTATACAGAAAAAGACCTATACATGTCAATAGTATTACATTTTGAGAGCCTCAGCCATATTCACCTTGTTCGCATGACGCGCCATCAGAAGATTAATCAACACCGACATACCAAATGTCAGCGAAACAGCCAATGCATACGTTGACCAAAGAATCTCCTTATTAAAGGACAACATATTGATTTCAGCACTCACAATCACAAACTGATGTAAATACCTACCAAAGATGAGCCCTACACCCAAACTCAGAACCGTTAGAATGATGTTCTCACGCATGATATATGAACTCAACTCCTTAGGATAAAATCCCAGAACCTTTAAAGTCGCAAGTTCCTTCGAACGCTCCGACATATTCATGGTGATAAGGTTTAATAATACAATCAGTTCAAGCGCAAACGCAGCCCCTACAATGACGAGAATCACAATATCAAAGTTCCCCATCATCTTAAGATAATTCGTCTTAAGATTCCCTAACACATTGACACTCAAGACATCATCATCCTGAAGAAGATCAGTTGTCAATAAATCCGTATCCCCAGCATACTGAAAGAGCACAAGATTTGAATCCACTTCTTCTTCAATCAGCGATTCATAATACCCCTGATCAATATAGATATAATGAGCGATATAGTTCTCAACAATCTCACCCACCGTAAACGTATAAACCTTCGAATCTCGCAAGACCTCAAATTCATCACCAATAGACAATCCATTATAATTCGCAAGCTTTTGAGTCAGCACAACCGTATTATTACCAATCACAACATCCTCACCCGACTCATAATCCTTCATGTGAATTAATCGAGACAAATCAGACACTGAATCCGCAGCATAGATACTGACATCTAAACCATTCACACTCACATTATCAGAGTGAAGCATGGCACGATCCACAAACATACCCTCATCATCCCAATCATGTTGGAACGCAACAACACCATCATAATTAATGATTTCATCAAACTGCTTATCAACAATAGAATAAATAGAATGTTTTAAACCAAATCCCGTAAGAAGAAGCCCACAACACCCACCAATACCAACAATGGTCATTAAGAAACGCGATTTATTTCTAAACAAGTTTCTAAGACTTACCTTATACAAGAAACTCAAACGCTTCCAAAGAAAACCAACACGCTCAAGAATAATTCTTTGACCACCCTTAGGAACCGGAGGCACCATTAAGAGCGCAGCCGTCTCACGAGAAACCGACTGAGATTTATACAAAGCAACCCCAACCGAAGAAACAAAGCTCAAGACCAAGGGCACAATCGCATACGACCACACAAACCCAGCTTCAAGCGCAGGCGTGAGGTACATAATACGATACGCATCATAAATAAGAACCGGAATCAGGTAGAACCCAATGATTAACCCAACGATACTCCCCAATAACCATGAAAGAAGCGTAAAGCCCACAAACTTCATCGAAGTCCAAATCCAAGAATAACCCAAAGCCTTATAAACACCAATCTGCATACGACTCTCATCAACCATACGACTCACCGTACTGAGCGTCACAAGAATTGCGACACCAAAGAAAATGAGAGGGAATACTTTCCCGATTCCTTCAATACGTTCACTATCCTGATAGAAATCATCATAACCAATAATACTTTCAGAACGATTCATAATAAACATCGAACCATGCGACGTTTCATCAATTTTTACATACCCATCATCAATCTTCTTTTGATTTGCAGCAAGCTCCACATCAACTTCCCACTTCGCAGAATAATAACTCGAACGCGCATTAGACAGTTGAACTTCACCCTCACTGATTAAACCAATCGCTTCGTCCATTTTTTTATAAGCACCATCAAGTACAACACGATTTGCTTCAACCTCCGCAATCCCTGCATCAATTTGTGCAAGAGCTGGAGCTTGATGTTCAGGTGGCAGTAATAGTGCTTTTTCACGCTGAGTCTTCAGTTCTGCAATCGCAAGATCCAAGACTTCCTTAGAATTGGCCTTCGCTGCAGCTAGTTGTTCACTTAAACTACCCTCAAAACTCATTGAGGCAATCTCCGCAATCCCTAAGGATACCTCCTGCTTCTTATCCTCAAGTTCATTTTGAGAACGCACAATGCGCTGCCACTGTGAAGCAAACTCATTTTGAGCATCCACTCGCGCTTGATCCAGTTCAATCTGAGCATCCTCAAGTTCCACAATCTTAGGCGCAATGATGCGATCAAAGCGATGATCAATTAATTCTTGTTCATGATCCTTAATCAGTGCTTTCGTTTCCTCTGGATGATCACTGATGATTCTAACCGATATCATGATATCTTCTTTATAAGGTGTCCCAACTGCATAGGCAAACCCTGCAAGCGACCCACTACCCAGTCTTGTCTGTCCGCGCTCAAGGTTTAAGTATAAACTTGAATCCACAAATCCAACTACCACAGACGTATGGTCCTCAATAATATCATTCCCTACAACTCTAATCGTATCACCCAAATTAACCTTTTCCTGTAGAAAAAGTTGATGGTCTACCACAATTTCCAAATCATCTTTCGGTAATCGCCCCTCAATGAGTGTCAAATCCTTTTCTGTATAAGAATCCAGTTCAATAATATGAAGGACATCATCAAGATGCTCCGATTTCGTAAATGCATCAAAGTTTTTGACACCCGCAACTTCAACATCAGTCAAGTCCCTGATTTCTTCAATCATCGCCTCATCAAATCCAAGCGTATAAAGCATCTGTAGGTCGAGTATGTTCGCCTCTTCAGTATAAATATCACCCGTTAATCTCATATTATAGCCCGTAACCTGAATCCCCACGAAAAAACCAACACCAAGGGCTGTAATTAATGCGATCGCAACGAACTGAAACCATTTTCGTTTAATTTCTCGTAGGATATCTTTTACCATGAAATATCATCCACAGCCATCACGGTATCGTTGACATAATCCGTTTCAACTTTACCATTCTTGATTTCAATAACGCGATCTGCCATCTGAGCAATCATCGGGTTATGCGTAATAATCATCACACTCATACCAAAATCATCCGAACACTCACGCAAGACCTTCAGCACTTGTTTACCTGTTTCGGTATCAAGGGCACCCGTAGGTTCATCACAAAGCAGTATTTTCGGATTCTTCGCAATGGCTCTCGCAATCGCAACACGTTGTTGTTCTCCCCCACTCATTTGAGCAGGAAAGTTATTTGTACGATCAGCCAGACCCACTTGATTCAAAATCTTAACGGGATCCTTCGCATCCTTACAAATTTGAGTTGCGAGTTCCACATTCTCAAGCGCTGTGAGGTTTGGAATTAAATTATAGGATTGAAAGACAAAACCCACATCATCACGACGATACTGGGTTAAACCTTTATCCTTCATCGTTGATATCTCTTTACCGTCCACAAAAACACTGCCAGACGTCGGCAAATCCATTCCCCCCAGTATATTCATGACCGTTGTCTTACCAGCCCCTGAAGGCCCTACAACGACCACAAACTGACCACGCGGAATTTCAAAATTAATGCCATCAGCAGCATGAATCTCAATATCCCCAACTTGATATGTTTTTCTAATATCCTTTAATTTAATATATTCCATTGTTAATCACCTTTTTAAGCTCTCTAAGTTGAAGGTCACGCTCATTATCAACATCACCCGCAACTAAATTATCCAGTACAGTCTTTAAAACCTTGCCCACTTTATTCTGTGGAACGCCCAAGGCCAATACATCATCATTACCAATCATTAAATTACTTACAACAAGAGGAAGATTCACCACTTCATCCAAGAGGGATGAAAAGACAGCACATCGTTCCACTTGATACGCAGCCAATTCGGTTTTTGTGGTATTATCCGCTATCTTAAGAAGCAATAAATCCCTTAAGAAGGCTTCACCAAAACGATACGTAAATGCATAGATCGATTGACGTGACTCCTCAAGTTTATAATCATGATATTGAATCAAGTCCAAGATCCAAGCATTCATCTTATTGCCCAGTTCAAACTGAGGTAAGTACTCAAGCATGATTTCACGCGAAACACTGGCATGCGTTCGATAATGGCCAATGCCATCCTCATCAATCACTTGCACCCTTAACTTACCCAAGTCATGAAATAATCCCGCGATCCTTAAATCAAGGCGTTTGGGAAGCAGTGCACATACACGCACAGAATGTTCATACAAGGAATACGAGTGATACGGATTCAGTTGATCAAATTCATGCGCCAAGCCCAAATCAGGGATCAATGCTCCCAGAATAAAATAGTCGTCTAGTGCTACAGGAAGAAAATAATCTGAAAGCAATAATTTAAAGAACTCTTTGCGCCATGATTGCGGCGGCAGTGACATAAGTTTAGGACTTAAAGCATAAGCACTTTTTAGAAGTGACTCCTCAATCTCAAAACCCAACTGGGCTTTGAATCGAAACAATCGAACGATGCGTAAAAGGTCCTCATTTAAACGAACACCAGGATCCCCCACCATGCGCAGTACCCCAGCCTCTAAATCATTCACTCCACCCAGTAAATCTATCACGCCTTCAGTAGGGTGATAACAAATCGTATTAATCGTAAAATCTCTTCTTAATAAGTCTGTCTTTAAATTATTGACAAACTCAATTTCATTGGGATGACGACCGTTGGTATAATCCCACTCTTTACGATACGTTGTGAATTCAATATTCATATCCTCATGAATAAACGAAACACTTCCCAAAGATTGTGCTTGAAGATTCAGGTCTTCATGATTAAATAATTCCTTGATGATATCAGGATGCGCAGAAGTACAAATATCAAAATCCATACTTTCAATCCCCAATAAAGCATCACGAACCCAACCTCCCACAAGAAAAGCATCATATCCAGATGAATTGATGCTTTTAATGCATGAATTAATAAATAGAGGCGGTGTGATCATGATATCATCTCCTACGTTGATTATATCACTGGTAGGAGTCGCATTCAATTGCTTGTTGGAAGCAAGAAAAAAGAAAGTCGATAGACTTTCTTAGATCGTATCAGGTTCTATTTTATTAAGGAAGGAGTAACCGATGACAAACAAAATCACCAGGAACAAGATTCCATATTTTGACTGACCAAATACGAGAGATGAGAACGTAATAAGCATCGGTCCCATAAAGTCCGCAAACTTACCAAAGATATCAAAGAACCCGAAGTATTCATTTGCTTTCTCTTTCGGAACCATTTGTCCAAAGTAAGAACGAGACAAGGACTGAACGCCCCCTTGTGCCATCCCAATAATAATTGCGAGCATCCAGAATTGCCATTCGTGTGCTAGGAAGAACCCAAACACAGCGACGAATCCATAAATGAGAATGCACACTTTAATAATCGTGAGCGACCCATACTTCTTCGCAAGTTTTGATGCCCAGATTGCAAATGGGAACGCAACGAACTGCGTTAAGAGCAGTGCCAGTAGCATTGCGGTATCATCAATACCAACTTCTCCCCCGAAGGATGTTGCCATTGAGATGATTGTATACACACCATCAATATAGAAGAAATACGCAAGCATGAAGTACTTGAGCTTGGGTGTTTTCTTAATATCCTTGAATGTTTGAATAACGCGCTTAAACGATGTTTTCACAATTTGTGGTTGGTGTTCTAAATAATATGTTTGTTTCACATTCTTAAGTAATGGAATACTTAGAAGGAACCACCAAATAATTGTGATGATAAAGGACAGCTGAGTCGCAAGACCCACTGAAATTCCAATCGCTTCATTAAAGAAGATTAATACCAATCCAATGACGAATGGAATGGTACTACCAACATAACCCAGTGCATAGCCCATTGATGATACATGGTCCATGCGCTCATTGGTGGTGACATCCACCAACATTCCGTCATAGAAGACGTTTGTGGCAGAATAGCCAATACGCGCTACTATATATAGAAATAAGAATGCTTGCCATTGATCAACGATTACGAATAAGAATGAACTTAAGATTCCTAGCATTAAGAAACCAAAGAATAACTTCTTCTTATACCCCTTATAATCGGCAATCGCACCGAGAAACGGTGAAGCCAATGCCAGTAAGAATAATGCGATTGATGTCGCGGATCCCCACCACGCCGTCACAACATTAGGACTTACCCCTGAACTTTCTGCAAGACTTCTAAAATAGATCGGTAATGTAGCTGTAATAATTAGTATGAAAGCCGAATTCGCAACATCGTATAGAATCCACGATTTTTCCTCTTTAGTTAGTTTCATTAATTTCGCTCCTTTGGTATACCTTTGATTATACATCAAATATACTTTGTAATCCAAAGAAGTTTAGATATTAAAAAATGAACCCCCTAAGGAGTTCATCAGATTAGAATACGATTACTTTGTCAGCAGCTGGTGCTAATTCTTTAGGAGCAACTTCATCAATTGCTTTACCGAAAGGCATTTGAGCGACTAGTTTCCAAGTTGAAGGAACATTGAATGCTTCTTGTGCAGCAGCATCTACGATTGGGTTATAGTGTTGAACTGATGCCCCTAAACCGATTTCAGTTAATGCTGTCCAAGTTACTAATTGGAACATTCCATTTTCTTGTTCTGCCCAAACTGGGAAGTTATCTGCATATAAAGCAAACTGTTCTTGAAGACCTGTAACTACAGCTGTATCGATGTAGTAAAGAATTGTTCCTTGACCTGCTTTAAATGAGTTTAATTTTGCGATTGTGTTTTCAAATCCTTCTGCAGGAGCTACTTTTCGAAGTTCGTCTCTTGTAAGATCCCAGAATTTTTCATTGTTTTCACCGAATAATACAACTGCTCTTTGTGTTTGTGCGTTGAATGCGGATGGTGTGTGTTGGATTGCTTCCTCAACAAGTTTTTGCACTGCTTCGTTAGTGATTCCTGTCTCTTTTGAGATACCGTAACGTGAACGACGTGCTGATAATGCGTTAAATAAATTTGACATACTATGTCCTCCTGTAATTTAATTCCTATAATAGTTTACCAAATGGGTATGTTATAAACAAACAGTTTGCCCTTAGGTATCAAAAAGGTGTAGAATAGAATACATAAAGGGAGGTAATGATCATGAAACTTGTACTTGTACGACACGGTGAAAGTGAATGGAATCGAAAGAATCTGTTTACTGGCTGGACAGATGTGGAATTATCAGATAAAGGTAGACTTGAAGCAAAAACGGGTGGCGCAGCACTGCGCGACGCTGGCTTTGATTTTGATGTTTGTTATACATCATATTTGAAACGCGCTATTCATACACTTGATATTGTATTAGATGAAATGGACCGATCATGGCTTCCCGTTCATAAGGATTGGAGACTTAATGAGCGACACTACGGTTCACTTCAAGGATTAAATAAAGAAGAAACCGCTGAGCGATTCGGAGAAGAGCAAGTCCATATCTGGAGACGCTCCTATGGCACACTGCCACCCTTACTCGATGAGGATGATGATCGCTCACCTCACAATATGATTATGTACCGCGGTGCATCCAACAAGAAATTACCACTAGGAGAATCCTTGGAAACAACCATTGACCGCGTTATTCCGTATTTCAATAAACTCATTAAACCAAAGGTACAAGATGGAACACGCGTTCTCATTGTTGCCCACGGTAATTCACTCAGAGCACTCGTTAAGTATTTTGAAGAACTAACTGATGATGAAATCATGGATGTAAACATTCCAACAGGAATTCCATTGGTCTATGAATTCGACGAGGATTTCCACGTCAACAGGAAATACTATCTTGCCGATGATGCGAAACTCAAAGAAGAGATGGACAGCGTTAAGAACCAAGGTAAATCAAGCGATAAGTAAAATAAGCCACTACAATTAGTAGTGACTTATTTTTTTATGAAGCATGAATTACATCTTCACGAGCGTGAATGACTTAGAAGTCACGTCTTTCTTGAATCACCATGATGTGGGCATAATTTGACTTAATGCCCTTCTATTTGGTACAATACCCTGAATATACATAAGGAGACACTGTTATGACATTTCTCATTCCCATTGCCGCCATACTCATCGGATTTTCAGTTGTTGGAATGATTGGTAATTATTACTACATTGTTTATTACGCCTTATTTCTTGTCGCCGTATTATCACTCATCTTACACGTACGAAAACGNNCTATTCTGTTCCATTCATTTAAACTTCAATCTCGCATCTACTTTGACTTCGTCTTAGTATTCTATGGATTCATCCTTTATATTGTGATCTATAATGCGATTGATATTCATTTCCTTAAACTAAACAAACAAAAAGAGCAAGACGCTTCTCGTAATTAATTACAAGAGGCATCATGCTCCAATCTTACGATACTGGAAAGTATCGTTTTTTATTTTCATTTATTTAATTATTGTTTTACTTCTTAGCAATTAAACTTTCTTCCCAAAGAGGGTTTGCTTCAAGATCCATAAGATCTGTTACTGTAGCAGCAACGTTTGCGAGGCCGAAACCACCTGTTGTTTTTAACTCAACATCTTTGTTGTAAACAATGAACGGAACTGGGTTCAATGAGTGTGCTGTTTTGATGTTTCCTTTAGCGTCGCTCATTTCATCTGAGTTACCGTGGTCTGCAAGAACAATTAATGTTGCGTCATTTTTCTTAACAACTGGCATTAATCTCCCCAGTGCCAAGTCAACTGCTTCAACTGAGATTACAGTTGCAAGGAAATCACCTGTATGTCCAACCATATCTCCGTTAGGGAAATTGAGTCGAATGAAATCGTATTTGCCGGATTCGATTGCTTCAATAACAGTATCTGTAATTTCAGCAGACTTCATCCATGGACGTTGATCAAATGTAACGTCGTCCCCTTGGACTTCCACAAATGTTTCGAGTGTTTCTGAGAACTTCTCTGATTTGTTTCCGTTCCAGAAGTATGTAACGTGTCCGTATTTTTGTGTTTCTGAAATTGCGAATGATGATTTGTCATTTGCGATTAATGTTTCAGCAAGTGTGTTTGTGATGTGTGGTGGATTCACTAAGAAATGCTCAGGTAATTTAAGGTCACCATCGTATTGTAGCATTCCTGCGTATTTTACATTTGGAACGCGTTTACGATCAAACTTATCGAATTCTTCACCCATTTCGAATGCTTTACTCATTTCAATTGCGCGGTCTCCGCGGAAGTTAAAGAAGATTACTGCATCGTTATCAACGATTGGAGCAACTGCTTTTCCATCTTTTGCGACAACCCATGCTGGGATGTACTGATCTGAAATTCCTTCTTGTTCGCTTCGATATGTAGTGATTGCATCTGTGACGCTTTCAAATTGGCGAGCGTCTCCAAGAACGTGCGTATTCCATCCTGTTTCGACCATTCCCCAATCAGCATCATATCGATCCATTGTAACGAGCATGCGCCCACCACCGGATGCGAATTGTGCATGGAATGAATCATCGTTGAGTTCATTCATTACTGCTTCAATAACGTCTGTATATTCAAGTGCTGATTGTGCTAATACGTCACGTCCATCTTGGAGTGCGTGAAGTGCTAGGTTTTTGACGCCTGCTTTTTTAGCTTCTTTAATCATTGCGACAACATGATCCACATGGGCATGAACGTTTCCATCGGAAACAAGTCCAATTAGGTGAAGTGTGTTATCTCCTAAATCTTTGTTGAGCCAGTTCCATGTATCTGATTCGAACATTGCTCCTGTTGCGATTGATTCATTAACAAGTTTTGCACCTTGTGCATAAATTTGTCCTGAACCCAATGCGTTGTGGCCTACTTCTGAGTTTCCCATGTCATCGTTTGTTGGTAGTCCAACTGCGAGACCATGAGCTTGTAATTGAATGTTTGGGGATGTTTCCATCAATAAGTCTAGGTGTGGTGTCTTCGCTTGTAAGACTGCGTTACCTTCTACTTGTGATGTTAATCCAACGCCGTCCATGACGACAAGTACTACTGGTTTCTTTTTCATATTTTAATTTCCTCCTAATGCATACTCAATCATTTTAACACTATTAGCGCTTATTTCAAACGCTTAGAGGCAATCTATTCTTTAAAAGCATTCTTTTTTGCGCAATCCGTTCATATCCATTAAAACCCTTGTGAAAATTTGGTACAATAGAGACATGAAATTGGAGGCAAATATGAAGAAAAATGATATTGGAGTTATTGGATTAGCAGTAATGGGGTCAAACCTTGCACTTAACATGGCTGATCACGATTATGAAGTAGCAATCTATAACCGAACATATGCAGTAGGTGAAGCGGTGGTAAAAAATAATCCGCATCCTAAAATGCATTTGTATAAAGAACTAGAGGACTTTGTTCAATCATTAGCGCTTCCGCGTAAGATTGTATTAATGGTAAAAGCGGGTCGTCCCGTTGATTTAGTAATTGAAGGGCTACTTCCTTTACTATCAGAGGGCGACATCATCATGGATGGTGGTAACTCAAACTTTAATGACACAATTAAACGTACTAAAGAAATCGAAGCATTGGGCTTTAGATATCTTGGAGTTGGTATTTCTGGTGGTGAAGAAGGAGCTCGTTTCGGTCCTGCTATCATGCCAGGTGGTTCAAAGGATGCTTATGAGCACGTCTCAGAAATTCTTGAATCAATCTCCGCAAAATATAATGGCGAGCCTTGCTGCACCTATATGGGAAGCGATGGCGCGGGTCACTACGTTAAGATGGTTCATAACGGAATTGAATATGCTGATATGCAATTGATTGCGGAGAGCTACTCAATTCTTAAACACATTGGTAATTTCTCAAACGATGAAATCCAAGCGATTTTCTCAAAATGGAACGAAGGAGAATTGGAATCATTCCTGATTGAAATATCAGCACAGATCTTCTCTGTAAAAGATCCAGAAACACACAATCACTTGATTGATATGATTCTGGATAAAGCTGCTCAAAAAGGAACAGGTAAATGGACAGCCGAAGAAGCACTCAATACAGGAACAGACGCATCACTGCTCACAAGTTCAGTATTTGCTCGCTTCATGTCAGCTCAAAAAGACCAACGCGTTAAAGCAAGTTCAATTCTAGACTATGATGCACCTGCATTAAACATCGAAGATAAAGAAGCATTCGTTGAGGATGTTCGTCAAGCACTTTATGCATCAAAGATTATTGCTTATGCACAAGGCTTCGACTTAATGAAAAATGCATCACTTGAATATGGATGGGACTTACAGTTTGGCGCGATTGCGAAAGTATTCCGTGAAGGATGCATTATTCGTGCTCGCTTCCTAAACCGTATTACTGAAGCTTATGATACAAATCCTTCATTAGATAACTTGATGGTTGATGACTCATTTAAATCAAGTCTACTTGAATACCAAGGTAATCTAAGAAAGATTACCTCTCTCGCAATAACTCAGGGTGTCAGTGTTCCTGCGTTTACTACTGCGATTTCTTACTTCGATGCATACCGTACAGCTTCATCAAGTGCAAACTTGATTCAAGCACAACGAGACCTCTTTGGAGCTCATACGTACGAACGTGTGGACCGTGAAGGAGATTTCCATACGGAATGGATTGATCTCAGTCGTGAATAATCATATCGTTACAATATTCGGCGGAACTGGAGACCTTACATATCGTAAGCTCCTTCCCGCTTTCTATAATCTTTTAGAAACAAACCAGTTGCCCGAATCAATGCACATCGTCATTATCGGTCGACAAGCTTTAAGCACTGAAGATTACCATGAACTCTTAGCACCATGGCTTAAGAATCATGCCCGCCTTGCGGTGAATGATGATAAGCTCAAGCGCTTTATTGAAATGGTTTCATATTTTGAAATGACATTTACCGAAGATGAAGGATATGAACGCCTTCTTAATTACTTCAATGAACTCAACCCAACAGCGAAACGTCTTTATTACTTTGCGGTTGCACCGAGTTTCTTTGAAACCATCGCAATCCAATTGGAAAAATATAAACTCATTGATAATGCGAAAATTATCATTGAGAAACCGTTTGGAAACGATGTAGCGAGTGCCATCAGTATCAATGAAACACTCACAAACATTATTGGTGAAGATAACATTTATCGCATCGATCATTATATTGCGAAGGAAATGGTTCAGAATATTTTTACGATTCGTTTCTCCAATGCGATATTCCAAAACATCTGGAATAAGGATGCCATCGACAACATTCAAATCTCTGCCAATGAAATGGTGGGCGTTGAAAATCGTGGTTCTTATTACGATGAAACTGGTGCACTCAAGGATATGTTCCAAAATCACTTGCTTCAAATTCTATCCATTGTAACAATGGATAAACCGGATTCATTTGATGCACTGGACATCCATGAGAAACAAGAAGAAATTCTTGAAGCCCTTAAAACGGAAGACGTCGTCATCGGCCAATACGTTGAGAATGAAGATTCTTTATCGTATGTGGATGAGGAGCGTGTCGCAAAGGATTCTAAAACAGAAACCTATGCAGCATTAAAATTAAAAATTGATTTACCTGCTTGGACAAATGTTCCAATCTACGTCCGAACAGGAAAAAGACTTAACTCTCGTTCAACGCATATCGCAATTGAGTTCAAAGCTGTGGATGGAAATCCTGGAAACATACTCATGATCAACGTTCAACCAGAGGAAGGCGTTACCCTGAACTTCAATATCAAGAAGCCAGGACAATCCAATGATATTGAAACTGTCTCGATGGACTTTTGCCAAAGCTGTAATTATGAGAACCGTCTCAATACACCCGAGGCTTATGAGAGACTACTCAATGCGGCTCTTCTAGAAGACCACACGCTTTTCGCAAGTTTCAAACAAGTTAAATTATCATGGGAACTGGTTGAAAACCTCAGCAATCAATTAAAGGATACACAACCCTTCCCTTATCTTGCTTATACTGAAGGACCCAAAGAAGCGAATGATCTCTTAGGTAAATCATGGATTCAAGAAAAGGTATATGAACAGTAAAAAAGACATCGAAAGATGTCTTTTTTATTGCTATTGTTTACGATACACATTAATTCCAAATTGAATTTGCGAACTGATTTCAGTTAATGCATTCAGTCGCTTCATCTCTTCAATGGATGTACGATGTACATAGGGTGTCATTGAGAATAGATTTTTGATGTCTTCGACTGAAGGTAAATGAATCATGTCTTTGACTTCATGCTTTGATTCTAATTCAAAGCCGGTAAATTGTTTCTCTTCTTGTTCATTTTCATATGGCACAAAGTAAATTGCCTCCTTGAGTTCCCAAAGATGTTTCTCAAGTGGGAATACATGAATGAATCGACCATTAGCTGATAAAATACGGTTCATTTCATCAACATCAAACGGTGCAAATACTGAATAAACACAGTCTATCGATCCATCCGTGATTGGTAAATCAAAGGTTGATGCCACAATGAATGTCATGTCCTTGTTGCGCTTTGCAGCAAGGTCACAGCCATTTCTTGAGATATCCACACCAATGGTGTTTCCGCCAATCTGTTCACAGTACCATCCTTCTCCGCAACCTGCGTCGAGGATGGTATCTTTAGAGGTTGGATTAATAATTTTTCTAAGCTTATTTGCTAGCAGTTGATAATAACCCTTATCAAGAAAATGCTTTCGTGATAAGAGCATTGCTTTATCATCACCGTGCTGTTTTGTATGAGACTTTTGTGACTGTAGTAAGTTTACATAACCACTCTTGGCACAGTCATAATTGTGCTTGTTTTTGCATTGATATGATTTATTATTGAGAACCAATACTTCATGACACTTCGGACACCTAATCATTAAAGCTCTCAATCGCTGAAGCAAGGCGCGGTATGATTTGGTTCTTTCGCGATACAACGTCTGCTAGGAATGTTCCATGCTTCCCGTCCCCTTTTGGAAATGCTTCTAATACAGCTTCTTTGAGTGCTCCGGCTGAGATCATAATCGATCCATTATCTTCAATGGATGTGAAAACAACCACTAATAAATCAAGTCGATGGTTCGTTACATACGCTTCAACGGCTTCTTTAAAGGCATCGAAAATTGGATCAAGTTCCTTGAAATGATAGATTAGAACTTGTGATACCATGACGGCTTTATTTGAAATATAGAATGTCTTAATGTCTTGGTTGATGATTTCATCGTATGTTTTATTTTTGAAACTTGATGTGACTTCATATATTTCTTTTGCGAGGTCAAAACGATCAAGTCCAGAAATAGACTCCAAGCGCTTCATGATTTGAACATCCTGTTCCGTAGTCGTTGGTGACTTAAGATTCAGTGTATCTGAAATCAGGGCTGCTTGAAGAAGTGCTGCGATGTTTTTTGGCATCTCAATATTATGTTCTTGGTACATCTTCGCAACGATAGAACTTGTGGAACCGATTATTTCGTTTCGGAAATAGATTGGTTTCACTGAACTTAAATCACCAATGCGATGATGGTCAATGACTTCAAGTACATCTGCGTTCTCAATTCCTTCAACGGATTGTGAATACTCATTATGATCCACTAAGATAAGTTTCTTGGAACTACTGTTGAGGATGTGGTATCGAGAAATGAAACCGTAGATTCGATTTTGATCATCCGTTACTGGGTATGATCTAAAACGTGACTTCAACATTCTTCGTCCAACATCTTCCACAAATTCATTCATATTGAAACTTGTAAGGTCTGTTGTCATCACTTCACGTACGGATGGCGCAAAGAGTAGATAACGAGACGTGTTCATCGTTCCATGTGTGGATCGAATGATTGCGCAATCATGGGCTTTCGCTAAATCAACGACGCGCTCATTTACCCAATCCGTCCAAACCAGGACAAGACAGGCTGCTCCTTTTTCGATTGCGGCAATTTGTGATGTTTCATCGTTTCCCAGAATTACGAGTCTGTGAGTCAGATCATAGTTCGCGAGTTTGTCTTCAGATAAAGCAACGATGCTTGTTTTACCGTTGAATTTAAATTGTTCTGGTTCATAAACAAGGATGCCGTCGATTGCTTTTGTGATGTTTGAAACAGATGTTCGTTTAAGGAGTTCAATCGTTGCTGCGGTATCTCCCATCGCAACGTGGGACAGGTTCGTATTGGTTACGAGTCCTAGGAGTTGATCACGATCATCCACGACTGCAAGGGTTTGGCGATTCTTCTGGACAATGTCCATAGCGTCCTTAATCGATGCATCAATGTGAATTGATACGGCTTCGTCCATTTCAATCTCATCTAATGTGGCGCGTGCGTCCTTCAGGAGCACAGGGTGCGCGAAGCCTAGTTTTTCTAATACGTAGTCTGTTTCGTCGTTAAGGTCGCCCAAACGGCACGCAACAGCCTTGGTACCTAATTTGTTCTTAAGGTCGGCATATGCAATTGCGGATGCAATTGAGTCTGTGTCTGGGTGTCGATGACCGCAAACATATACAATGTCTTTATCTGTTTTCATTATGTTCTCCTTACTAAACTAAATTTAGCACGTCTGTGAATGATGTGAGTATGTGCTGAGCACCCTCTTGATTCAATTCTTCAACACTTCTAAATCCCCAAGAAACGCCGACTGGTATTAAGTTAGCGTTTTTCGCTGTTTTCATATCAACATCAGAGTCTCCCACAAAGAATACTTTTGAACAGTTCATGTCCGAAAGTATTTTCTCAGTGTGATGAGGATTGGGTTTGTGTAGTCCATCGTCTTGATCACCTACAATAGATACAAAGGATACATCCTTCAAATAATGTTTCACAATCTCATCAGTATACATTTGCATTTTATTTGTATGAATTGAAATTGGTATCTTTAAATCATTAAGTTTAAGCAGTGTTTCGCGAACGTCATCATATAAAAATGAATCATTTCGATATGCTTTACCATAAGCAATCAAGTATTCCTCATAGTAAGCATCAACATCAGTGACATCTTTTGGTAGTGAGCGCTCGACTAATTTTCGAATCCCATTTCCAACAAAAGTCTTGTAGACTTCCATATCATGCTCTGGCATGTTGTGACGTCTCAAGACCTCGTTCATTGCATTTCCTAAATCATTTATTGAGTTTAATAACGTTCCATCTAAGTCGAATATAAATCCCATAGAGCACCTTCCATCTAGTGGCATTATTATATCATTAATGATTGTGTTTAGCCAAAAAAGCCGCACTCCAATAATGGAATGCGACCGATTAAATTAGCTTAATTCTGTTTGACCTGAATAGAGGGAAGCATATCTTCCGTTTTGTGCAAGAAGGTCATCGTGACTTCCTCGCTCAATGATTTCTCCCTTTTCAAGGACAATGATCGCGTCAGCATTACGCACTGTTGAAAGTCTGTGCGCAATAACGAATGTTGTACGGCCTTCCATGATGGAATCCATACCGCGTTCAACAAGACTCTCTGTACGCGTATCAATGGAGCTTGTAGCTTCATCAAGAATTAAAATACTTGGGTTGGCTACGGCTGCACGAGCAATGTTGAGGAGTTGTTTTTGCCCTTGAGATAGTTCATCACCATCGCCTGAGATCTTGGTATCATAACCAAACTCTAGTTGATTAATGAAGTGATGAGCATTCGCAAGTTTCGCTGCTTCAATACATTCGAAATCACTTGCTTCAAGGTTACCATAACGAATGTTTTCCATAATTGTACCTGTGAATAAGTGAGTATCTTGGAGTACCATCGCAATATGCTTACGAAGGCTAAGTCGGTTAAGTGTTTTGATTTCCTGTCCGTCAATCAGGATCTTACCTGAATCAATATCATAGAATCGTGATATCAGGTTCGTGATGGTTGTTTTCCCTGCACCTGTTGATCCAACAAACGCAATCTTCTGTCCTTGTTTTGCCCAGAATGTTACGTCCTTTAGAATTGGAACACCAGGGTTATATGAGAAGTTAACATTCTCAAAGCGAACTTCACCTTCAACATCAGTAAGAACGATGTCATCATCATTGATGGTCTCAAGTGACCAGTCAAGAAGTTCAAAGATTCTTTCTGCTGATGCGAGTGCTGATTGTAGAGTTGTGAATTGTTGCGAGATCTCATTGATTGGTTTTCCTTGTGTTCGTGTCATATTAACATAAGCACTTAAACTACCAATTGATAGTCCATGATTAATGGATAAGTATCCACCCAATACTCCAATAACAGCGTATGAAATCGTGTTAAGGTTTTGCATCAAAGGAAACATCATAATGGATGTAATTTGAGCAAACTGAGAGTTTCGGCGATAGACCTTATTGAGTCCATCAAATTTCTTCTGAGCTTCTTCTTCGTGATTAAAGAGTTGGAGGACCATTTGGCCTTCCATTGCTTCCTCAATGTATCCGTTAAGTGCTCCAAGAGATTGTTGTTGTCGTTTCGCGTAGATGCGTGACTTACTTACAACCCATCGCGCTAGTAGTGATAGAAGCGGAAGTATCATCAGTGTTACTGCAGATAAGATCGGGCTGATGCTGATCATTACCACAATCGTACCTAAGAGTGTAAATACGTTAATGATGATTGATGCAGCTGCGGTGTTAAGTCCTTCTCCAACGAGATCAATATCGTTGGTGAATCGGGACATTAAGTCTCCGTGTGAGTTTGCATCATGGTGAACAACATCCATTCTTAGGACGCGTTCGAACATATCTTTACGAATTGTTTCAACTGTTTTTTGTGAAATCTTAACCATCATGCGTGTTGAGAAGAATGTCATTCCAATTTCAACGATGAATATAACGGCCAGAATTGATAGTTGTAATAGTAATGTCTTACCCATTACTTCATATGTAATCGTTCCATCAAATCCTTGGGTAATACTATCAATTAAGGGTTTGATTGCATAGGATCCATAAAGGCCTGCAAGTGTTGCGATGACTGAAGCGATGATAACGAACAATAGGGCGATTTTAGATTGTCCTAAGTATGCGATCAATCGCATTAATGTTGCTTTTTGATTTTTTGGTTTGTTTCCAATGACCATGCCTCTTCGACTCATTCTAAATCCCCTTTCTTCATTTGTGATTCAAATATTTCTTTATATACAGCTGATGTTTCTAATAAATCATCGTGCTTTCCAAGTCCAACAATTTGTCCTTGATCAAGTACGACAATCTTATCTGAATCAGCAACTGATGATATTTTTTGAGCAATACTGATAATTGAGATATCACTGTAGAGTGATTCAAGTGATTTTTTAACTTGTGTCTCTGTAGCAGAGTCAAGTGCTGAAGTACTGTCATCAAGAACTAAGATTTTAGGGTTCATGATGAGTGCTCGAGCAATACACATTCTTTGACGTTGTCCACCGGATAGGTTTGTCCCACCTTGTTGGATTGGAGCATCGTATCCGAGTTCTTGTTCATGGATGAACGCATTAATTGATGCTGCTTTGGTTGCTCGTTCGAGCAGTTCCATACTTGCATCAGCATTACCGAGTCTTAAGTTCTCAGCAATCGTTCCTGTGAAGAGAACGTTCTTTTGCGGTACGAATCCAAATTCGGATCGGAGTTCCTTAAGATCAAGATCTTTAATGTTGACGCCATCAAAAAGGATTTCTCCCTCAGTAACATCAATGAGTCGAACAAGTAAGTTAATCAGTGTTGTTTTACCAGAACCGGTTGAACCGATAATACCAATGTGCTCTCCTGGTTCAATTGTGAAGTTGATATCCGTTAAGATGTTTTGTGTTCCGTCAAAGTAAGTGAAGGAAACATTTTTGAACTCAATCTTTCCGCGTGAATCACGAATGGATGTGAGTACTTCTGGGTTTGAGATGTCTGCATCTGTTTCCAGCACTTCTTGAATACGAATCAAGGATGCTTTTGATCGAGACACCATCATTAATACATGTGTTAACATCATCATTGAGAACATTGTAAATCTTAAGTATGAAATAACTACAACAAGATCTCCTACGTTCATGACGCGTTGGTCTACAATCAGAATACTTGCGATGTATACAACAATAACGGTTGCGAAGTTAATTGCCGTCATGAGTGCAGGGTTCATAATTGCCATCAGCATATTAGCTGAAACTGATGCTTCATATAAATCCTCATTCTCAACATCGAATGAGACATCTTCTGTCTTTTCACGAACGAATGATTTAATCACGCGAATGTTTGAAAGTGATTCTTGAACCTTTTGGTTCATTCCATCTACTTTTTCTTGTAGTTTTACAAATCGTGGGAATCCTTGTTTAATAACATACATCAGAACGATTGATAGGAACACAACCGCAATAAACATTACGAGTGCGAGTTGTGGACTGATGAAGTATGTCAGGATTACAGTACTTACTAAGAACACAGGTGCTCTTACTGCCATTCTTAACATCATCATTACCATTCGTTGTAAGAAGTTAATATCATTGGTGAGTCGAGTTACAAGCGATGATGTTTGGAAGCTCGACATGTTTTTTAGTGAGAATGTTTGAATTTTCGCAAAGACATCTTCTCTTAATCTCAGTGCGAAGTTATTGGATGCTTCTGATGGGAAGTAAAGTCCCATCATTGCGACAATGGCACCTACTACTGCGAGTAGTACCATCTTTGTTCCAACTGACACAATAATGCCGAAATCACTTTGAGCGATCCCAACATCTATAATTTGAGCCATAAGTTGAATTTGGTATAGCTCCATAAGGGCAACAATACCAACAAAAGCAATTCCTAATGCCGCGATGAGCGACTCTTTTTTCATGTATTTTAATAGCATTTTCATAGTTTACAGCCCCTTTTCTAATCCGCTAATCATTAAACTAAATAATTCTTCAAGGTGTTCCTTTTGTAAGCTATCAAGCCTTGAAAACATAGAATTATTGATCTGGTCGAAGTTTTCTCTTAGTTCTACGATGACCTTTTCCCCTTTTTTACTGAGAAATAAAAATTTAATTCGTTTGTCTTTTTCAGACTGCTTGCGCACAATAAAATCACCCGTTTCAAGTCTTTTCAATGTGACTGAAACAGTTTCTTTTGAAATATTTAAACTTGTTGATAACTCCCCTTGGGAGATCCCAGGAGTTTTAGCAAGTTCAAACAAAAAACGTGGTTGTCCAATATATAGACCCAATGTGTCTAAATATTCTTGTACTACGTTTCGATGTTTTCTTGTTAATTTGTGATATTGTTTACTTAAGTTATCGTCCATAGAAGCTCCTTTAGTTAGTCGGTTAACTAATTATACCACAAGCATTTATTCAGTTCTAGTATTTCGCTCAAACAAAACAAAAAAAGATAGACGCAGTGTCTATCTTAAGAATATTAAATACAGAACCAAATAGATTGACCCAAGTATCAGTAATACTACTGGTACTAAAGTAGTGAAGGCTGCAATAATAATAGCAGCAACATCACCCTTTTCGAATTCGACGGGATCATCATTAATGCGTTCTTTTTTCTTCCATGATTCTTTGAATCGTTTAAACATTATAAACTACTTCACTCTGCAAGCCACAAAGTGACCTGGTTCTACTTCATACCAATCTTCATCCACATTTCCTGTTTCGTTAAATGTGAAATCAAATGGATCTACTTCATCGTTTTGTTTGCGTTTATCTTTTAAACCTAACAATTTAAGATCAGCATCAGTGATGATGTCTGTAAGTAAGTATGCATCGAGAAGACGTTTTGTATAAGGGTGTTTTGGATTATCGAAGATTTGCTTGATTGAAGCTTGTTCAACAATCTTTCCACCGTACATAACGATAACATCATCAGCCATCTCATTAATAACACCCAAGTCATGAGTGATAAAGACGATTGATGTTTTAAGTTCGTTTTTAAGGTCGTTCATAAGCTTTAGAATTTCAGCTTGGATAATTACGTCAAGCGCAGTTGTTGGCTCATCCGCAATTAGAATCTTTGGCTGACATGCTAATGCCATGGCGATCATAACACGTTGACTCATACCACCCGATAATTGGTGCGGATATTGTTTAAGAACGTTTTCCGCGTTAGGTATTTTTACCGCATTAAGCATTTCAAGTGAGCGTTTTGATGCTTCTGCTTCCGTTAGGTTTTGGTGTAAAATCAAAACTTCATTGATTTGATTTTCTACCGTAAACACAGGGTTAAGACTTGTCATTGGCTCTTGGAAAATCATGGAAATATCATTTCCACGAATTTTCATTAATTGCTCTTCCTTGAATTCAGAGAGCTTTTCTCCGTTATACCAAATTTCACCATCTGCAATATATTGGTTTGGTTCAAATAGTTGTAAGATTGACATTGCTGTCTGGCTCTTACCACTACCACTTTCCCCAACTATTCCAAGTGTACGCCCCTCTTGAAGTGAGAACGTGATTCCACGAACGGCTTCGATTGTTCCTCGGCGCGTATCAAAATAGGTATGGAGGTTTTTAACTTCTAATATATTCATAATAATACCTCTTTCAAAATTTATTGTTTATTTATTCAGTAAGCGACATGCAACGAAGTGCTCTGGGCTCACTTCATACCAATCTTGATCAACTTCACTTGTTTCATTGAAGCCGAAATCAAAGATTTCATCATAGTTAACATCCCCACGCTCTTTAGCATAGTAATCATCAAGTTGTGCTTGAATTGCTTTAGAGTCATCGGTACGAGGGATCGCTGCCAACAATGCCTTAGTATAAGGATGTTGTGGATTAGAGAAGATTTGGTGCGCTGGTGCCATTTCCACCAAGTGACCGAAGTACATTACTCCAATACGATCTGATATATATTTAACAACACCCAAGTCATGTGTAATGAATAGGTATGTTAAGTTGTTGTCATCTTTAAGATCTTGAAGAAGTTCTAGAACTTGAGCTTGAATTGAAACGTCAAGAGCAGATACAGCCTCATCACAAACAACAAATTGTGGTTGCATAGCCAAGGCACGAGCAATCCCGATACGTTGTCTTTGTCCACCTGAGAATTGGTGTGGGTAACGATAAATCATATCCGCATCAAGACCACATTTTTGCATGATATCAATGATATATGCATTATATTCTTCTGTGTTTGCTTTCTTGAACACACCGTGTGCAAGAAGTCCTTCACCAATAATTTGTCCAACCGTTAGGCGTGGGTCAAGTGATGAATAAGGATCTTGGAAAATGATTTGAATATCTTGACGTAAACGACGCATTTCTTTTTCAGTAAGTGATGTTAAATCAATACCGTTGTCGCGCTTCGCTTCGTAGAAATCAAAGTCTGCATTAGTTGAGCATGATTGACTGAGTGTTTGAACATCGAGAACTGCTTTATCAACACCTGGTTGTAAAGAAGCAATCTTAGCATCTAGCTCAGCAATCTTAGCATCTAATTTTTTAGTTTGTGCTTCACTCGAAATAGCATTTGCTTGACGAGAAAGTAAATCTTTAGAAACACGGATTTTCGCTTGTTCTGCACGAACTACGAAGAATGTTTCCAATACTTTAGAAACTTCGTTTAAATTTGAGTGGCTTAATAAACCACCAGCAAGTCTGAACATGTTTTTATATTTATCTACAAAATCATTGTTTGCTTGGTTGTGCTTCACAACTGCAATGCGCAATGCTTCATCTTCTAAAGTAGAAAGTGATGCTTCGAGTTCAAGAACCGCTTTTTCATCTTCTTTATACTTTGGAAATACTGAAGGGATCTTTTTAACTGTGGATAAAACATAAGCTGGCATAAACTCGTCGAGTTTCGCTCCATAATAAACTGATGAACCACCAGTTGCTTCATAAAGCTGAATGAGTGTACGTCCAAACGTAGATTTCCCACATCCAGATTCTCCAACGAGACCTAAAGTTTCACCTTCATAAATCTCAATTGAAATATCTTTATTTGCGCGTACAAATTTTTGTTCGCGTTGAAATACCGAAGTCTTCTTAATTGGGAAGTACTTCTGTAAGTTTTCAACTTTGAATAATATTTTTTTCTTTTCTGTCATCTTAAACAACCACCTTACTATTTTTCATTTGACTTAGGATCCAGTGCTTCACGCAATCCATCACCGACCAAGTTAACACTTAACGCGGCCATAAGAACAGCTAAAGCTGGGAAAAGCCATCTCCACCAGTATACTTCGATAACCTTAGAATCTTGTGAACCAATCAACATATTACCCCAAGAAGCAGCTGGTGCAGAAACACCAAATCCTAGGAATGATAGACCAGATTCAGTTAATAGACTACCTGCATAGCTGAGAGTCATACTTACGATAATAATATTAACAACACTTGGTAGAATGTGTTTCATGATAATAGTTTTATTTGGTAATCCAAGTGCACGAGCAGCAAGAACGAAGTCTTTCTCTCTTTCAGCAAGGATTTGTCCACGAACGAGTCGTGCCAAGCCTGGCCAGGATAGAACACCTAGAATAACCATGATCATTGCAAGTTTTTGAGCTTGAGATAATGTTCCAGTTACAATAGTCGAAAGCGTAATCGCTAACGGCAAGAATGGGAATGAGTTAACAATCTCTGCCATACGCATAAGAACGTTATCAATAACACCACCATAGAAACCAGAGATTAATCCAACTGTAACACCGATTACTGTAGAAATTAATACTGCAATAGCACCAATGAACATTGTGATTAAACCACCGTGGAGTAATCGAGTTCCTAGATCACGACCGTAGTCGTCAGATCCAAACATGAACCCTTTATGACCCCAAGAAGTAACTGATCCGTCTTCACCAATTGCATAGTTTTGGTAGAATGATGAATTTACTGTTTTAACATCCTTGCCTTCTAATGCTTTTGGTAATGTTGCTTGTGAGAACTTATCTGATCCCCATGTATGAACTTGTCCATTTTCTTCAATTGCAGTGAAGTTGAAGCGTCCACCAGAAATCGAAGTAAATTTAAGGTCCTGTAGTGCTTCTGGAACAGTCGCTAAACCATTAGCATCACGAGCACCCCATGCATGTAACTTACCTTCTGAGTCAAGAGCTAAACCATATTCTTGACCAGCAGCAATATCAATGTATGTGTGACTTCCATCTGATAATTCTTCAGGAAGAGTTGCAAGTTGAGTTCCTCGTTGTCCTACATAGCTTACTTGTCCATCTGTACGAAGTAAGATCGTATTTGAAGCAGATGTTGCGATTTTTTGAACATTTCCTTGATCTTTAGTACCAACAATATCCATACCTGAAGATAAAGTTGAACCCCAAATGTAGAGGAAGTTATCCTCAGTAAGTACTGCAGAATAAAGGTTATCTGCATATACTTCTTTTGGTGTTTTCATCATTAAGATAGAATTTAATGACATTGGAACTTCAGCTTGATTGAAACTGTTTAATCCCCATGCATAAATCTTATTGTCTTCACCAATAGCAATGATGTGACGGTCTCCCGCTGAAACATCTTTAATCTTAATGTCTTTAACTTCATCCGGAATATTTTTAACTCCGTTTGATTTTGATCCCCAAACATATATTTTACCTTCTGTATCAAGACCAACTGAGAAATCAATCCCTGTTGAAATCTTTTCTACTCCAACATTCTTAAGTCCTTTAGGAACTTTAAGATATGATCTGTTAGGTGCTAGGTTTTTCAAAATTGTTTCAGTACCATAGAGTTCCATTGGAACAATTGAACTACCAATAATAATTGTAATTGTCATTGTAATGAAGAGGATAAGTCCTCCCATAGCAAGACGGTTTCGTTTAAAGTTTTGAATAGCTACTTTACGAGGGCTTAAGATTGCATTTTCATCGAAAATCGGTTGTTTATGTTTTCCGAATCCAAATAGTAATACAAACATGTTTTTGAATGAACTAAGTATTCTAGAAAATACTGATTTATTGTTTTTATCGTTGTTTTTCATTTTCTACTCCTTAATCCAATTTAACACGAGGGTCAACCAACGCGTATCCTAAATCCATTAATAGGTTCGCAAGTAATGCGAGAACTGCATAGAACATATTCATTGCTAGAACGATATTATAATCTTTATTAACAATCGCCATTTGTAAAACATAGCCGATTCCATTCCAAGCAAAAATTGATTCTGTAATCATTGAACCACCAAATACCGATACTAATGATCCAGCAATCAATGTAACAATTGGAATTAGTGCGTTTCTAAATGCGTGTCGATAGATAACAACTTTTGAAGACAAACCTTTAGAACGAGCTGTACGAATATAATCTTGATTTAAAACATCAATCATTGCGTTACGAACGTAACGTGTTGTACTCGCTAAGCTACCAATTGCTAATGTTAATACAGGTAAAACTAAATGACGTGAATATCTAATGACGTAACCAATTCCGCCAGTACCAACACTTGGCATCGAACCGATCGGTAAAATCTGAAGTTTAATAGCAAATGTGAAGATGAGAATCATTGCGATGAAAAAAGTTGGAACAGACAAACCGATAAGTGTAAACACTTGCCAGAAGTTATCGAATTTCGAACCACGTTTAACAGCGGAATGAATTCCAACTGGTATTGCAATTAAAAATGATAATAATAAAGACACAATATTAAGAACGATTGAGTTTCTTAACGGTTCTTTAATTACTAAAGAAACAGGTCTTTTAAATGTTGTTGAAGCACCTAAATCACCTTTTAGCATTCTACCCGCCCATTTAACATACTGAACCGGAATCGGTTTATC
>LFRM01112166.1_pt4 | contig 26851 bp, 29 predicted proteins | sample 618341 | NCBI WGS metagenome assembly LFRM01 (sample SAMN03654438, study PRJNA283298) | anaerobic digester metagenome | isolation source: pool of bioreactors CSTR01a, CSTR02a, and CSTR03a thermophilic anaerobic... | place: Denmark: Kgs. Lyngby | collected 2014-05-21 | reverse complement strand
GCTCGATATCGGCCATCATGTTCAAAAGACACATCCATGGATGAGCCTCCTCCTAAATATTCGCTAACAAACCCTGCAGGTTGAAGATAGGTGGTAAACTTCTCTAGTTCATGTTTACTGGTGACATAATCAGACCCAAACATTTTTCCTTGAATTCGAAATAGTGCCCTTTGGTCTTCTTTTAAGAGCACATCTGAAGCTCCACTTCTTCTGGCTTCTTCTAGAAGAGCTTTAATGCATCGATCCATAATTCTTGAGTTTTCATGGCTTGATTCACCAACATACTTTCTCCATTGATAATTTGAAGACCATTCTCATTACCAAATCGAAGAAACTTTGAATGCATGGGATTATAATTTAAATCGTAAAGCACGGTGGATGGGCTAAAGTTTAAAATTTCAATGGGCATTTCATCATGTTCTAAGCTTCCCAGTTTCGTGGCATTAATCACTAATGCATAGGGCGAAATATTGGTAAGTTCCGTTAAGCTTTTAAAGGTTTTAGTTTTAGGAAATTCTTGTCTCCTGGCCTCAGAACGAAAAGCCATGTCGATGTCTGCTCCCAATTTCACTAAGGCAGAGTATACCGCTCTCGCTGCACCTCCACTGCCTAGTATTATCACTCTTTTTCCCTTAACATTAAGCCGGTTATCCTCAAGAGACCTCATGAATCCATGTACATCAGTATTGTAGCCTATACGCCATCCATTTTTAATGACCACCGTATTAACAGCCCCTACAGCTAAAGCTGAAGAGTCTAGTTCATGGATGTACCCTTTAATGTATTCCTTGTATGGAATAGTCACGTTAAATCCAATAATATTTTCACTGGTTAATGTATCGATAAAATGTTGAATATTTTCTCTAGGTAAATCAAAAAGTTTATATTCAATATCTAACCTCTTATTTTTAAATAGTCTTTCATGTATTTCTGGAGATCTGGAATAAGAAATATGTCTCCCTAAAAGTCCTGTTTTTCGCATAATTGTCCTCCTTATTAGCACTGTACCTCTATTATGACAAATCAATCCTAAAATTAAACCAAGGGGGCATAGCCCCCTTGTTAACATTTGATTAATTTTAAGTTTTAATTACTCTTCTTCGTCTCCATATTCGATTTCTTCAAAGTCAGCAAAGAAATGTTGTCTTATGGTGGATACTAAAATATCAATAGCCACCCGGTTTCTTCCCCCTTCAGGGACAATAAGATCCGCATAGCGCTTGGTGGGTTCAATAAATTGAAGATGCATAGGTCTAACTACCCCTAAATATTGATCAATAACAGATTCCAGAGTTCGGCCTCTTTCTTTAATGTCTCTTGTAAGCCGTCTTAAGATTCTAAGATCAGCATCCGTGTCCACATAAATCTTGATATCAAACAAATCTCGAAGTCTCTCATCCTCTAAGATTAAAATCCCTTCCACAATGATAATGTCTTTGGGTTCTTCGTGGATGGTTTCTTCTTTACGATTATGAATGGTGAAATCATAAATGGGAATATCAATGGCTTCTCCATGAAGAAGGCTATTGAGGTGACTTATTAAAAGATCTGTATCAAAGGCATGAGGGTGATCGTAATTGGTTTTTGTTCTCTCCTCATATGTTAGGTCACTTTGGTCTTTGTAATAAGAATCCTGCATGATGATACTGATGGTCTCTTGTTTAAAATTACGATAAATGGCGTTAGCCACCGTAGACTTTCCTGAACCTGTACCTCCAGTGATGGCAATCAACATGGGTTTACTCATGATCGTCCCCCTCTTTTTCTTCTTTTTCCATAATTAGGATATCATTAGGCTTAAGTTTCTCTGATGAAGTGGCGATGAAATCCATGGCAGCTTTGTTGGCCACGTCTATAGGGTTACCTTCTTCATCTTTAAGATTGGTCAGCACCGTTTTAAAGATATCATCTTCAGGTCTCATGACTTTAATCTCATCTCCAGGGAAAATTCTATTTTTCTGACCGATGAGGTATTCTCCTCCACCTAAGTCTTCTTTGACTATGGCCACTAAGTCATGGGTTCTCACGTAAGAACTAGTCCCATGGACTTCAGAATTTCCTCGGCCATAGTAAAATCCAGTATGATACTTCCTATGACTTACCATGGAAAGAATCTCCATGCCTTTTTCATCATACACATAGTTTTCTGGGTCTTCCATGTACCGATCGATGGCTTCTCGATAAGCTTTAACAATAGCGGCCACGTAGAATTCTGATTTCATTCTTCCTTCAATCTTTAAGGAGAGTAGGCCTGAATTCATTAAGTCGTCTAAATGCTCAATCATACAAAGGTCTTTAGAGTTCATGATATAGCTTCCTTCATCATCCTCTAAGATTTCCATGGGTTCATTGAGTCTCTTCTCTTCTACTAAATAATACTTATAACGACAAGGCTGAGCGCAAGCTCCACGGTTAGCATCTCGTCCCACCATGTAGTTAGAAAGCAGGCATCGTCCTGAATAGGCCATACACATGGATCCGTGAATAAAGGCTTCTAATTCTAAATCTTCTGGGATACTCTTTTTAATCTCTTTAATTTCTTTAAGGGTAAGTTCCCGCGCTAGAATAACTCTCTTTACACCCATCTTATGCCAAAAAATAGCAGACCGGGAGTTTACATTGTTCGCTTGAGTAGACAAGTGAATTTCCATGTTAGGAATTACTTCTCTCGCTGTCATAATAATACCAGGATCTGATACAATCAGGGCATCTACTCCAATCTCATCTAGATTTAGTAGATAATCCTCAAGACCTTTCATATCTCCCTCATGAGGAAATACGTTCATAGTGACATAAACCTTACGTCCTCTAGCATGGGCATAAGCTAGACCTTCAATCATTTCATCATTACTAAAATTATCTGAAAACGCTCGAAGATTCAGTCGAGCTCCTCCCATATATACAGCATCTGCCCCATAATCTATGGCAGTTTTTAATTTACTTAGATTTCCAGCCGGGGCTAGTAATTCTGGTTTATTCATTTTTCGTGCTCCTCCTAATTAATAACATGCCATCACTGACTGTAAGTAGAGAAGCGGTAAGGTCTTCTCTGGCAAAGATTTCTTCTATAAAAGCTTTCAAATTTACCACATTTGTTCTATGTTTTCGATCCACCATGTCTTTTACAACTTTTCCCTTGTATAGCACATTATCGCAAATAATCATACCCGCTGGGTTAAGTAGTGGAAGGGCTGCATCAACGTAATCTTGATAATGGGATTTCCCTGCATCAATAAAGATAAAATCAAAGGTTTCATCTGCTTGGTCTAAATATTCTTGGCACTGGGAATCCACCACTTGAATTCTTTCTTCCATATGGTATTTCTTAATGTTCTCTAGAGCTAACTCTCTCATTTTAGCATCCCGCTCTATGGATACCACTAAAGCCTCAGAGTTTAAAGCCATTAGAATTGCAGAGTAACCAATGGCGGTACCCAGCTCCAAAATCTTTTTGGGCTGACTGGTCGCCACCATAAACTTTAAGAAACTAGCGGCATCTTTCATTACAATGGGTACATAATTTTCTTTTGCATAATCTTCTAGGTCCTTAAGCTCATGAATTCCTCCATAAGCCTCCACATAAGTGGTTACCTCAGGGTATACCACTCCATCCATCTAATCACCCTCATCTATTAAATTAAACGACATGTAAATATCGTTCTAAAAATCCTTTATAATTATATCGGATTTGATGGACTTAATCAAACTTACTTTCTTAAGCTTCAGGGTCATCTCTATAGTCTTACACACTTTAAAAAGCACTTCCCACCTTAGGAAGTGCTTTAATAAAATTAAGGTAATTTACTTTTTGTTTTTTTAGCTTCTTTCTTTTTTCCCTTTAGACTTTGATTCACCTCAAAAATACCTTTCCAAGGATCTTCTTTAGTAATATAGTCCAGGGCTGTTTCAAGAGTTATGTCTCCAGGGGCTATGCTGTCCACCTGGTCCCATGAGATAGGCATTGATACCGTTGCTCCTTTTCTCGCTCGCAGAGAGTAGGGAGCCACTGAAGTGGCTCCACGACCGTTTCGTTGGTAGTCCACATAGATCTTTCCTTTGCGCTTTTTCTTACTCATGTTGCTAATATATCGGTCTGGCCATTTTTTCTCCATAACCTTAGCAATTAGGCCTGTGAAATTCTTTGCTTCTTCCCAGTCTACTTTAGGTTTAATGGGCACCACAATATGATAGCCTTTCCCCCCACTGGTTTTAATAAATGAGGTTAAGGAGAGTTCATCTAGGACACTCTTAAGGTCTTTAACCCCTTGACGAACTTCCTCTAAGCCTAGTTCTTCATCTGGATCTAAATCAAAGACTAATAAATCTGGATTCTCTATGGCCTTTACCTTACTTCCCCACATATGGATTTCTAAAATCCCCAGTTGAGCCGTGGCTACTAATCCTTTTTTACTGGTGACATAAGCATACTCCGCTTCATCTCCACTACTTTCCTTAATGTTAATTTTCTTAAATTCCTTAGCATTTCCTTCTAAATGTTTCTGGAAAAAACAAGAGCCGTCTTTTCCGTCTGGACAACGAAGAAAACTCAGAATTCGATTTTTAACATAAGGCAGCATCCTCTCTCCCACTTGGTCATAATAATTCGCCACTTGTTCTTTTGTAATTTTCTCGTCTTCATACATAACCTTATCTGGACTAGAGATGTTTACCCCTGCCACAGAAACTTTTCCAGAAGACTTTTTCTTCTTTAAAGACTCTTTTTCTGAGGCGCTTTCTTCTTTGGGCATGAGATTTTCCATCTCTTTTTTTGCTTTTTTCTCGTCTATTGGTTTTGCCTCTTCATGTACCACATCTTTAGCAGACTTATCCTCTCTAAGGCCCTTAAAACTGGCTTGTCTAAGTAAGTTATTTTTAGTCCAAGAGACGAACTTAACTTCTGCCACCAAGTTTGGCGTCAACCAAGTGATGGTTTCACCACTTCTTTCTTCTGGGGTTTCTTTAAAGGGCGATGTTTTTCGTTTTAGAGGATTCATTTTAGTCATTAAAGAGGACTTCAAATCATCAGTGAATCCTGTGCCTACCCTACCTACAGTGACCAGTTCATCTCCCTCATATACGCCTAGGATAAGAGAACTAAAACTCTGACTTTGATCTTCACTTAAGGTATAACCTCCAATAACAAATTCTTGTCGATGGTCACATTTTATCTTAACCCAGTCTCCACCTCGGCCACCTGAATAAGGTTTATCCATCCGTTTGGCGATGATCCCTTCCATGGCTTTCTCACAGGCTTGATCAAATAGAGAGTTTCCTCCTTCCTTGGTGTGAGCGCTATAGTAAACAGGCCCTTGAGCACTTTTAAGCATTTCCCGTAACTTTTCTTTTCTCTCTAATAGATTTTTTTCTCTATAGTCTTCTTCGTCTAAAGCCAATAAGTCAAAGACCATGTAGCTCAAAGTTTTATCATCAGGATGCTTAATATACTCTTGCAAGGCTTTAAAGTCTGTGATGCCATGTTTATTTAAGACCACCACTTCCCCATCTAGCACAAAGTTTTCTCCTTCTACTTGATCAAGGATGGATGATTTTAAGGCTTGAAACTTCTCCGTATAATCCACCCCATTTCTTGACATGAGNNTTATCGACTAATTTCGCTAATTGGACCTCGGCTTCTTCAAAGGGAAGAGTCTTCTTTTCTTTTTCTTTAATTGTCTTAGCTTTGGGATTAGATGATTCTGTTTTGCTTATCTCTTTATTTTTCTTATCTTCTGTAGCATCCTGATTTTTTTGAGTTTCTCTCCCTTCTTCACTTTCTTCTTTTACTTTTGATTCTTTGTGCTCTGCTATTTCTTCCATGGTCAAACCACTTCTAACGGAAGTTTTAATATCCACCAAATCATTTTTTTCCTTGGCATAATCGTCTTTTTCTTTCAAGAGTAACCATTGGTTATCTTTATTGTCTTTTCCTTTCATTCGAACTAAAGCCCATTTCCCCTTGAGTCTTTCTCCATGGAGAACCATTTTAATAGAGTCAGAAGTTGGTTCTTCTTGGGGCTCCCAAGTTCCCTCGTCAAAGAGCATCACCGTTCCGCCACCATATTCCTTCTCCGGAATAGTTCCTTCAAAGTTTCGGTAAGATAGAGGATGATCTTCTACTTTTACGGCCAGTCTTTTGTCTTTTGTTCTATAGGATGGCCCTTTAGGAACCGCCCAACTTAGAAGGACTCCTTCCCATTCTAAACGAAAGTCATAATGAAGATTCGTAGCATCATGACGTTGAATCACAAATCGTCTCTCATCACTACCTTTCTCCACTTGACCTTTAGGTTCTTTAGTTTTTGTAAAATCTCTCTTTTTATCATAAACATGCAATGAATTGGCCACTTATTTCACCTTCTTTTCTGGAGTACTTTTCGGCTTAGATTTCGCTGTCTTAGGTCGCTCTTCTACCGACTTTTTAAGAAGTTCCATAATATCCACCACATTAGAGGATTCTTCAGTTTCTTCTTCATCTTCTTCTGGTACATCTTTAATTTTCTTCTTCGACTTAGCCTCAATTCGCTTCATTAGAGCATCTTCATATTCATCTTCGTATTCTTCCGGATTCCAAGCTACGGACATGTCTTCAATAAGTTTGAGAGCCATATCCATTTCTTTTTCTTTCACTGTGACTTTCCCTTTAATTCTCAGCTCTTCCGCTGAGCGCAACTCTTCATGGAATCGGATTAGATTTAGTACCATTAAATCTCCTAAGGGATAAACGGCGGCCAAGTAAGCTCTGGTTCTAATCACAACACGAGCAATGGCAATTTTTTCTGATTTATCTAAGGCCTGCTTAAGGAGAACATAGGCTTTTTCTCCACCTTTTCGGGGCATCATATAATATGGTTTCTCCAGATACATAAAAGATAATTCTTCTTTTAAGATGAAAGACTCGATATCCACGGTTTTCGTGGCTTCTACGTCAGCCTTCTCAAAATCTTCATCTGTCATCACCACATATTCACCATTTTCAAATTCGAAGGCTTTTACGATGTGTTCTTTAGGAACCTCTTTACCAGTTGATTCATTGACTCTTTCATAGCGAATACGACTCTCATCCCGATCATCAATTAAATGAAACTTTAAGTCGTGAGTCTCTTGAGCACTAAATAGATCCACAGGAATATTGACTAAACCAAAGGATATGGCTCCTTTCCAAATTGATCTCATTTTATCCCTCTCCTTTTCTACAAAATTATATTTTCATCTATCTTCTTTTTAAAAATCATAGCATAGACATATGGATAATTTTTTAAAGAATTTCATGAATTGGTTACGAATTCTTGAAAGTATAAGATAAAAACACGACAAAAAAAGAAGACCAAGCAAAATCTCGTATTTTTGCTGATCTTCTTCTGTACTTTGTTTTTCTAAACTCTCTCCAAACCATGTTCTGTTAAAATCATCTGAACCTTCTCGTCAAAATCTTCTAGAGGCAGAGTTTCTACTTCCATTTCACTAAAAGCTAACAAGGTCCGATTAAATTTTCCCCTAGGCAAGAATCGGTCATAGTATCCACCACCATGACCTAAGCGATGTCCATCTTTCGTATAGGCTAAGCAAGGAATATAGGCCACATCAATACTCATGGGATCCACTCGATATAGGCACTCTTTTGGTTCCAAGATACCAAATCGATTAGGATAAAGATCCTCTGTAGCTTCAAGTTCGCAAGCTTCCATAAGCCCTGGACCTATGATTTTAGGAACGGCTACTCGCTTTCCTTTAGCCAGAGCATCTTCAATGATTAACAGGGTATTCACTTCATCTTCTTGGCCCACATAGATAAAGATGGTGCCCGCCAATAGATATTCCCGACTTTTAACTATGTGGCTGAGCATCTGTTCAGACGCCTCTTCTCGATAGTTTTTGGTAAGACTTTTTCGGTGAGCCATTAGTCCTTGCCGCAAAATTTTCTTTTGTTCTTTTATTTCTGCATTCATTATTTAATCCCCCTTGTGTATTGTAGTTAGAACATTTGACGGAAAACAATCAGAAAAAAATCCCCCTCACTACCTTTAACGGCCAGTTGAGGGAGATGTTTTAAAATAGTCCCCTTAACCTTGGAACTCTCTTTTCTTTTGAAGGAACTCATCGTAACTTCTTGTGAAGAAATGTTCTCCCACTGTAGGGTCTAAAATATAGTAGATATAATCGTGGGCTTCTGGTTCCAGAGCTGCTTTGATAGAAGCTTCTCCAGGGTTTGAAATAGGTCCCACTGGAAGCGCACCAATCTTATAGGTATTGTAAGGTGAGCTCACTTCAAGATCATCTAAGGTAACTTTATCTTTGGCTGTAAGGCCAAGGGCATAAATAACCGTAGCATCAATCTGAAGTCTCATGTTATCGTTAAGCCTATTTTGCATAACACCTGAAATTCTAGGCATCTCTTCTATGGTGGCAGTTTCTCGCTCAATCATAGACGCTATGGTCACCACTCTATTCCACTCTTCAGTAGGCAAATCTAGTCCTTTCTCTTCAATGATGCTATACATTCGATTTACAAAAGTTTTGTACATTAAGTCCACTACATAACCTGGTGTTTGCTCTTTTCTTAAGGTATAAGTGGCAGGAGCTAAAAACCCTTCTAAAGTAAATCTTCTTTGATCTACGTTATCTAACCAACTTGGTGTAATATAGCTATTCACCGCGTCGATAAAGAATCTTTTCGAAAACAACCCCGCTTCTTCAAAGATTTCTGCCATGCCTTCAATATTCATTCCCTCAGGAATCGTAACTTTGATTTCATAGATGTCTTTTCCTTGGTTTAGCTCAGTAATAATTTCTTCTAATGATCCTTGGGCAGATACAACAAACGTTCCAGGTTTTAGATTAGTTTCCACAGGATTATTTTTAAAATATATTCTGGTTAAAAGTAAATTCTTAACCAGTCCTTGACGATCAAGACGACTAAACAGTCGACTGAAGTTGTCATTAGATTCTACGGTAATCTCCATGGTTTGTTCATCGGTCTTTAGAGGTTTTTCTCCAGCCTCTTGGTATAAATTCCAACCATATAGGGCTGCACCCCCAATTAGCACAGCTAATACTAAAATGAATATCAAGAATTTTTTCAATAGATTATCCCCCTAATCAATTTATTTACTTCTTGCTGCTCTTTTTCTCATGGTGTGGTCTAAGAACTTCTTACGAAGTCTAGTGTTTAGTGGTGTAACTTCGACAATTTCATCTTCAGCTACAAATTCTAAGAAGTTTTCTAATGTCATTTTCTTAGGTGGTGTTAATTTAACCGTATCATCAGATCCAGACGCTCTGGTATTTGATAAATGCTTTTTCTTACAGACATTAACTTCAATATCGTCTGCTCTTGAGCATTCTCCACAAACCATACCTTGATATACTGGAGTTCCTGCTTCAATGAAGAGTTGTCCTCTTTCTTGAGCATTAAATAGTCCGTAAGTGATGGCATCTCCTGATTCAAATACGATTAGAGATCCTCTTGTACGTCCTGGAATATCTCCCTTAACTTTTTCATATCCTTTAAAGACATGATTCATAATACCATTTCCACGTGTATCTGTCATGAATTCACTTCTAAATCCAATTAGTCCTCGGGCTGGTACGACAAATTCAAGACGAGTATATCCATTAACTGCTGAGGTCATATTCACCATTTCTGCTTTTCTTGGCCCTAGTTTTTCCATAACAGTTCCCATGAACTCTTCAGGGACATCAATGGTTAAATACTCCATAGGTTCCATGGTTACGCCATCAATCACTTTATTGATTACTTTTGGCTTAGAGACCTGAAGTTCATAGCCTTCTCGTCTCATGGTCTCAATAAGGATCGATAAATGTAGCTCTCCTCGTCCTGATACTTCAAAAGTATCTGGAGTTAGTTCAGTAACTCTTAGAGAAACATTAGTTTCCATCTCTTTCATCAGACGATCACGAAGATGTCTTGAGGTGATGTATTGACCATCTTGTCCTGCAAAAGGTGAGTCATTTACCATGAAGTTCATGGATAGGGTCGGCTCATCAATATGAACAAATGGAAGAGCTTCTGGTGCTGAGGCATCAGCTACTGTATCTCCAATATGAACATTTCCGATTCCAGACATGGCGACAATATCACCAATGGCGGCTTCTTCTGTATCCACTCTCTTTAATCCATCATAAAGATATAAATTAGAAATTGTGGTTTTAGTAATTCCACCTTCTGCATCAATAACAGCAATGGCTTGATTACGTTTAGCAATTCCTCTTGTGATCTTACCTATGGCAATCTTACCTACAAAGTTACTGTGGTCTAAGGTAGTGATTAGCATTTGCATAGGGGCTGCAATATCCCCTTCAGGTGGTTTTACGAAGTCTATGATTTTATCAAGTAGTGGAATCATGTCCACCTTTTCATCTTCAATTTCGTGCATGGCATAGCCACTCTTTGCAGAAGCATAGATGGTAGGGAAATCACACTGTTCGTCATTGGCCCCTAGCTCCACGAATAGGTCAAAGATCTCGTCTATAACTTCATCAGGTCTTCCTTCAGGTTTGTCCACCTTATTGATGACCACCATTGGATTAAGTCCAGCTTCTAAAGCTTTTTTCAATACAAATTTAGTTTGTGGCATGGCTCCCTCATTGGAATCCACCACTAGTAGCACAGAGTCTACCATCATAAGTACACGTTCAACTTCACCACCAAAATCAGCATGGCCAGGTGTGTCAACAATGTTGATTCTATAACCCTTATACATAATGGATGTATTTTTAGAAAGAATCGTAATTCCTCTTTCTTTTTCCAGTTCATTGCTATCCATTACTCTTTCTTCTACTTTTTCGTTACTTCTATAATTATTAGATTGTCGAAGCAAAGCATCCACTAAAGTGGTTTTACCATGGTCAACGTGGGCAATAATCGCTATGTTTCTAACATTTTCTCTTCTATATGACATTTTTTTCCTCCAATTGTTGTTTCAACAATCTATTATAGCATAAATCAACTCCTCTGAATACCATTGAAATCTAAGGGTTTTGATGTATACGGTTTTATTTTGATTTTTTTTGACAAGGCAAAGGCAGCAAAAGTTTTGTCTTGCTGCCTTTAGACCCTTTAATTTTTTACTGTCCAGCTCCGATGACGTCTACTCCCACCGCTTCATTAATACTCTTCATCATGTCTTCAAAAAGCATGGAGAATTTAATTTCAGCTTGGAGATAATCATTAATCTCCGGTGTAGTCTGGATCACCGTGGCAAAGCTTTGCATCTTTTGAGTGGTTTCTTCACTGACTTTTCCTTGCTCAACAGATTCATGATATGCGGCAATTTGCACTTGTCTAAAATCTTCTAGGATTTTAGTCTTTTGCTCATCGTCTTTAATCGCATTGGCTGCATCTCTAAAAGCCACCACTTCTGGATTCACTTTCAGGGCTGCGGTCAGGTCATTTATTTTATCGTAAATATTCATATAATCTATTCCTCCGTATTATACTTCCATAATGATAGGTAAAATCATAGGTCTTCTCTTTGTTTTTTCCCACATATGGTTCTTTAACACATCTTTAATTATATTCTTTAAGATGTTCCAATCTGTAATTTGTTTTCGTTCACAATCGTTTAGTGCTTCTTCCACTACTCTTTGTGCGCTGTCCATTAGAGCTTCTGCTTCTTTAACATAAACAAATCCTCTTGTAATGATGTCTGGTCCTGCTACAACTTGTGCAGTTTCTTTTTCGATGGTTACCACCACGGTAATGATTCCATCTTCAGATAAATGCTTACGGTCTCGTAGAACAATTCGTCCCACGTCCCCTACACCAAGTCCATCAATCAGAACATGTCCAGAGTTTACTGTACCCGTTTTCTTAATCCCACGTCTAAAGACTTCAATAATGTCCCCATTTTCAGGTAAAACAATATTTTTTTCTTCTAGACCCATTCTCATAGCTACAGCCTTATGCTCTTTAAGCATACGATATTCACCATGAACAGGAATTAAATGTCTTGGTTTTGTTAATGAATGCATTAATTTAATTTCTTCCTTGCATGCATGACCAGATACATGGATTGCTTCAAGCTTTCCAAAAACCACATCAGCGCCAAGTTTTTCTAGTTTATCAATAGTATTGAAAATCGGCTTTTCATTTCCAGGAATTGGAGAAGATGAAAACACGATGGTATCATTTTGACGAACTTGAATCTTTCGATGCATGTTGTTGGCCATTCTTGAAAGGGCAGCCATAGGTTCTCCTTGGCTTCCTGTGGTTATAATAACCAATTGGTCATCATTATACTTTTTCATGTCATCAATGGAAATTAGGTTTTTCTCATCAATATGAAGGTAACCTAGTTCGATGGCCACAGGAATAATATTCTCCATGGATCGGCCTGATACCGCAACTTTACGACCTACAACTACAGCTGCTTCCATAATTTGTTGGATTCTATGGATGTTTGATGCAAAGGTAGAAATTATAATTCGTCCCTTAACATCATGGAATATTCGCTTAAAGCTTTCTCCTACGGTGGATTCAGATACAGTGTATCCTTCTCTTTCCACGTTAGTGGAATCACATAGTAGGGCTAAAACCCCTCTTTTACCAAGTTCTGCGAATCTTTCTAAATCAATAACTTCCCCATCTACTGGGGTAAAGTCCACTTTAAAGTCACCCGTATGAACTACTGCTCCTAGGGGTGTATGAATAGCGATGGCGCAAGCATCAGCAATGGAGTGATTCACCTTAATATATTCTACAGAGACCTTATCTAATTTGATAATATCTCTAGGTTTAACGATATTCATCTCTACCACATCTAAAAGTCGATGCTCTTTTAATTTTAAATTAATTAAAGCCGCTGTTAGTTTTGTAGCATAAACTGGAACATTAATCTGCTTTAAAACATAAGGCAGTGCTCCAATATGGTCTTCATGACCATGGGTAATAAAAATCCCTTTAATACGATCTTTATTTTGGACTAAATAAGAGACATCTGGGATAACCACGTCAATTCCAAACATTTCATCGTCTGGGAATTTTAGACCGCAATCCACCACCACTATCTCTTCTTTATATTCAATAACGGTTAGATTTTTTCCAATTTCGTTCGTTCCGCCAAGAGGTATAATTTTAACATTATCCGTCTTATTACTCATTATTCTTTTCCTCCTTCATTTGTTCCTCTTTAGCGCACTCATTACAAATACCGTAAAATTTTAGGCTATGATTGAGAATCTTGAAATGATATTCCTTTTCAATCTCCTCTTCCAAAGGATCCAGAAGGTCGTCCATAAATTCAAAAACTCGGGAACATTTTACGCAAAATAGATGATGGTGTGTATGATTTTCATCATCTCTTGTTAATTCATATCTTGCCGTTCCATCAATAAGATCTAATCTTGTGACAATATCCTGTTCATGCATCAGCATAACAGTTCGATAAACTGTGGCCAGACCAATTTCAGGTCTCCTCACTTTAACCAGGTCAAAAACTTCTTCCACGGTTAAATGTTTACCTATGCACTCGATGAAGATATCGACGATGGCTTGCCGTTGAGGCGTCAATTTATAGCCACCATCTTTTAACTTATCGGTGATTTTTTGAATATCCTCGCTTGTGTACGAATCGGTCACTTAGTTAAGATCCTCTTCGTCGTCAAAAATCACGCTGTATGCCTCTTCAATCATGGCAATTTCAACATCATCATCAACGGTTTCGAAAAATTCTTCGCCCTCATCGTCATACACAACTTTTAGGGCTGTGAAGATCGGCTCTTCCTCATCACTTTCCACGGGAGACACAATAAAGTACTCCACCGCTTCGATTTCTAGTCTAGTTACAATTTCCACTTCGACTTCATTTCCTTCGTCATCAGAAAGTACGATTAAATCTGTCATATCTTCCATTAATTTCACCTCTTTGTTTTATTTCGTGCTGCTTATTTTATCTAAATATCCTTGAAGTATATACGTAGCGGCAATTTTATCCACTAATGTTTTTCTTTTTTTTCGCGAAAAATCGGCTTCTATCATGACTCTATGTGCAGCCATGGTGGTCAGCCTCTCATCCCAATAAACAATCTCAAGTCCAAATTCTTCTTTCAAAACTTCACCAAAAGCCATGGTTTTTTCTGCCTGAGGCCCTATGGTGCCATTCATATTTTTAGGTAGACCCACCACGATGGCTTCAATGGTATAGTCGCTAAAAACTTCTTTTAAATTTAGAAGATCTTTCTCAAGACTCTTCCTTCTCACAGTGGTTATGCCCTGGGCAGTGTAGCCTAAGGGATCACTAACAGCGATACCTATGGTTTTATCTCCCACATCAAGTCCTATATACCTCATCAATACATTTAAATCCTTTCCATGTGATTTTCTTAGAAATCACTGTACATCCATTGAAAAACAAGATGTTTTTCATCGTTTCATTTTTACACATATCTTCATTAAAAGCAATAGGGATACCTATTTTCAAGGTATCCCCAACCTCTTATTTAATCTTTAAATAGGATTTAAGAACCTCTTCAAGGATCTCATCCCGTTCAAGTTTTCTTACAAGGGCTCTTGCTCCATTGTAATTGGTTATATATGTTGGGTCACCAGAAATAATATATCCTACTAACTGATTCACCGGATTATAACCTTTCTCACTAAGCGCATCATAAACCTCTTCCAAAATTTCTTTTGTTAGATCCTTTTTATTTCGCTCAAAATCAAATTGCATTGTGTGATCTTTATTAGTCATTTTTTTCGCTGCTATGCAGCTTCACCCCCCTTGCAAAAATAGAACCTTAATATCTCTATTATAAATTATTCTCACTACATTGTATATAGGGTTAGGAATTAAGTTGCTTCTTTAGTAGAGTATTTACAATTTCTAGAGCTTCATCCTTCTTCTCTGGAAGCTTTCCACCCGCTTGAGCCATGTCCGGTCTACCGCCGCCACCGCCGCCAGCTAAGGTAGCCATCTCTTTAATCATTTTCCCAGCGTGTAGCCCTTTTGAGAGTAAATCTTTTGAAATCATAATAGAAAAGTTCACTTTATCGTCTAGTGTAGTGGCCAGGACCACCACCCCAGATTGAAGTTTATCCAGAACTTTCTCCGTTAAGTCTCTTAAATCTCCCATATTCATTTGGTCTACAGAGGCCCTAACTAGGCTAATTCCTTCGATTATTTCTTTAGAATTTAATAAATCATCTACGTGGGAAAGAGATTCTGCTTTTCGTTCTTCTTCAATTTGTTTTTGCATGGTCTTTACATCTAGAAGTAGGGATTTCACCTTCGCTAAAACTTCATTCTTCGATGATTTTAGAGCATCTTGAATCTCTTTTAAATTTTGAATTTCTTTATTCAAGTAAGCCATAGAATTAAGTCCTGTTATGGCTTCAATTCGTCTAACACCAGAAGCAATCCCTGCTTCTTGAGTGATTTTAAACAGACCAATCTCTCCAGTGTTTTTCACATGAGTCCCACCACAGAGCTCTTTTGAAAACTCACCAATGGATAGCACTCTAACTTCTTCTCCATACTTTTCATCAAATAGAGCCATGGCTCCACTCTCTCTAGCTTCTTTCATGGACATGACCTGAGTATTCACTGGGCTAGCTTTAAGGACTTCATCATTGACAATTTGTTCTACCTTTTTAATCTCAACTTCCGTCATAGCCTCAAAGTGGTTAAAGTCAAAGCGTAGCTTATCTGCTAACACTAGAGATCCTGCTTGATTCACGTGATTTCCCAGCACCATCTTCAGCGCTTTATGAAGAAGGTGAGTGGCGGTATGATTTCTCTCCACGGACTTACGCACATTTTCACTTACAGTGGAAATAGCATCATCCTTGATCATATTTCCTTCAATGACTTCAACGATATGAACTGTATTTCCATTTTCACTCTTTTTGGTGTCTAAAACCTTTGCTTTTCCGTGAATAGAAGAAATGATTCCCACGTCTCCCACTTGACCACCCATCTCAGCATAAAAAGGTGTCTGGTCTAGGATAATATATCCTTTTTCTTCTGTGGACAAAGATTCCACTAAACCTTCATCGTTATACACCGCCAGGACTTTACCAGGGGTTTCCATCTGTCCATATCCTGTAAATTCTGTTTCGAAGTTGTCCTTAAGAGAGTCCATTCCTCTTTTCTCTGAACCCATGAAGGAGCTATCTCCTCTAGCTTGTCTGGCTCTATTTTTCTGACTTTCCATTTCAGCTTTAAATCCTTCAATATCCACTTCAATGTTGCTTTCTTTAAGTATTTCTTCTGTAAGTTCCAAGGGGAATCCGTAGGTATCGTAAAGCTTAAAAGCATCAGCTCCGCTAAAGAGATTCCCTTTAGTTTCCTTCATAAAGTCTTTAAGAAGTAGCATACCTGCATCTAAGGTTTCATGGAACTTCTTTTCTTCAAGGTCCACAATCTTTTCAATATATTCTTGTCTTTCAACTAAGTCAGGGTAAGCACCTTTGTAGTGTTCAATTACCACTTCAATGATTTGATTTAAAAACACATCTTCTGCCCCTAAAACTTTACCATGACGTACCGCTCTTCGAAGCAGTCTTCTAAGCACATATCCTCGACCTTCATTTGAAGGCAGTACTCCATCCCCAATTAAAAAGGCGATACTTTTTGCATGGTCTGCCATTATACGCAGGGAGATGTCATCTTCTTCATTAGCTCCATAAATCTTTTTTGTTAACTCCGATGCTTTTGCAATGATATCTTTCATCAGATCAATGGCAAAAATTGAATCTACTCCTTGCATGATAGTGGCCATTCTCTCAAGACCCATTCCCGTATCAATGTTAGGATGATTTAAACGATGATAAACCCCTGCTTCATCCTTATCAAATTGAGTGAAAACCAAGTTCCAAAACTCTGTCATTTCATCACGATCTGATGCAGCCAGGAAATCTTCTACCGTAACAATCTCTTTATCTCCACGATAATAATGGATTTCTGATGAAGGTCCACAAGGCCCCACACCAATCTCCCAGAAATTATCTTCTTTACCCAATCTAAAAATTCTTTCTTCTGGAAGATCTGTTTTTTTGCTCCAGATGTCATAAGCTTCGTCATCTTCAAAGAAAATGGTGACAAACAGTTTATCTTTGTCAATCTTTAGTACATCCGTAACAAACTCCCAAGACCATGGAATGATTTCTTCTTTGAAGTAATCTCCAAAGGAAAAATTCCCTAACATCTCAAAGAAAGTGGCATGCCTCTTGGTAATACCGACATTATCGATATCTCCAGTTCTTATGCACTTTTGGCATGTAGCTACTCTCTTTGATGGGGGGACTTTGATCCCTGTAAAATAAGGCTTTAAGGGAGCCATTCCGGCATTCACTAATAATAAGGATTTATCTTCTTTTGGCACTAAGGGAAAACTATCCATCACAAGGTGTTCTTTCTCCTTGAAAAACATTAAAAACTTTTCTCTAATTTCAGCTGTGGTCATTCTTTGCATTTTTTTACTCCTCTTCACTCTAATTTATTTTTATTCCATGTGGACATTTGATTTTTTAAACAAAAAAAACGCCCCCATCCCTAGTAAGGGACGAAAGCTTATCTTCCGCGGTACCACCCTAATTATAGACTATTAAAAGCCTATCTCTTAAGACATCGAAACTCCCAGATGGCTTTATTCTCCGTCTCCAAAAGCTTACACCAAATCGCTTTCTCTCTGTAGGTAGACTTAGGAAAATAATCTGTCCTTTCACTGTTTCACTATTATTTATCAAGTATATCTAGAAGTAGTTTTAATGTCAAGCTAGAAAAAGCAATAATTATCCCCCTAACCTTCTTAAACCTAAGGATTATAGGCCTCTATTTTTAGAGCATCTCATGATAAAATCTTAGCATTAAATAAATCTCTCTATTATTATATGAGTGATTTACTTTGCTATATTTAATATCTCTATTAAAGTTATATTGAAACAATCTATTAAAACCGTGAAGATATTGTTTTCAATGTATTCTTCCTCTGTTAAATAATTTTCCATGTGTTGTTTTCAATTGTTTAGTAGACTACAGATAGAACAAAATTTGAGGAGGAAACAAAAATGAAAAAAATAGTTGGTATCTTTAGTAGCGAAGAAAGAGCAATAAACGCTATTGAAGTTCTCCAATCCCATGGATATAGGGACGGTGAAATTTCTGTTATTACTGAGAATAAAGAACGATATGAAGCGATAAAGGATAGAACTGGCGTAGATGTGCATGGCGACAACGAAACCGGCGGGGCCGTGGTCGGAGCAGCCGCTGGAGGAGCTGTTGGAAGCATCGGCGGCCTTTTACTTGGACTTGGCGCATTAGCCATACCAGGGGTAGGACCTATTGTAGCCGCTGGACCAATCGCATCTACATTAGTGGGTGCTTTGGCTGGAGGAGCTGTAGGTGGACTAGCAGGGGCATTAGTAGATTACGGTGTATCCGAAGACGATGCTAAAGTTTATGCTGATAGAATCAATCAAGGAGACATCATGATTTTAGTTGATGATCCTGATGATGATGAAAGACGTGAATCTGTCTATGACAACTTTAGACGTAACGAAAGTTTTAATAAAGATAGTTATACTCATGCCGATACTCTCACCACAAGTCCTTATGAAAATAGAGACTATGATGAAACTAGTGTTAGCACAGACACTAGAAGTCCTATCCAAGATGATTACAAAGACAGAAACACAACCACAGCTGATCCTCTGGTAAAAGATAGTAGAAATACATACAACCCTAATAACCCTCTAGACCCTAATGACAACGAAAGGAAGTATTAAAATGAAAGATTACAAAAATGAAAAGAAAACGCCTGATAAAACTGAGGAAAGCTTCGCTTATGATGGTGGTATAGGAGAACCTGATAAGAACTGGCAAAGAAACATGGAAATCGATGAAAATCCTACAAAAGAAAAAGAAGAGGATGATTCCAAAAAAAAAAGATAAATGATGACATGGAAGTCTTAGGAGACTCAGAAAATATGAATCATTCCGTGGAAGGCCATGAAAGATTTTTAAATGAAGATGACCCTTTAAGAGCTGAAAAGCCATTTGAGATAGATCCCACCCTAAGAGATGTCGACAAGTGGTAATCATTTTCTCCCTATAAAAATAAGAACCATATCTCTAGCATTACGCTTAAGATATGGTTCTTATTTTTCGTAGATTATTCCATGACTTGGTAAATGGTTCCCCCACCAAGCACAATGTTATTCTCGTAGAATACAACAGCTTGACCTGCAGTCATCGCTCTTTGCTTTTCTTCAAAGGTCACTTTAATCTTCCCATCACCTAAAGGATAGATAGTACAAGGTGAAGGCTTTGCACCATAGCGAATTTTAGCTGTGGCCTTGTAAGGCTCAGCTACTTCATCCATGGCCACCCAGTTAAGATCATCAGCAAGTAAAGTTGATTTAAATAAAGCACTTTCATCTGTTAAGACCACTTCATTTTTGTCCTTATCAATTTTAGAAATAAATACTGGCTTGCCAAGAGATAATCCTAGACCTTTACGCTGGCCTATGGTGTAATAAGCAATTCCTTTGTGCTCACCTAAGATTTTCCCTTGAGGATCTATAAAGTTCCCCTTTTTCTTAAGTTCTGGTTTCATCTCATAAATATAGCGGCCATGGTCATTGTCATCAATAAAACAAATTTCTTGAGAGTCCTTTTTATTGTGAACACCTAAATCCATTTCCTTGGCGATTTCTCTAATTCGTGTTTTGCGATATTCGCCACAAGGCATTAAAGTCTTTCGAAGCTGTTCTTGGGTTAGATTATACAGAGCGTAGGTTTGATCTTTCGTATCATCTTCTGCTTTTTCAATCACCATTCGACCATCTTTCTCATAAATCTTAGCATAATGGCCAGTAGCCACATAATCAGCCCCAAGAGCTTCAGCTCGTTGAAGTAATTCGTCAAACTTAATGTATCGATTGCAGGCGATACAAGGGTTAGGAGTTCTACCTTCCACGTATTCATCCATAAAATAATCAATGACTTTCTCTTTAAAGACCTCTTTAAAGTTCATAACGTAAAAAGGAATATCTAGAGTATCAGCAACCATCCGAGCATCATCCACTGCGGACAGGGAGCAACAACCACCTTCTCTTTCTTTAAACCCATTATCATCTTGCCATACTTGCATGGTAACCCCAATGACTTCATATCCTTGTTCTCTTAATAAATAGGCAGCTACTGCGGAGTCAACTCCACCAGACATACCCAAAACTACTCTTTTCTTCATATATTTTCACCTTTATATTCTATTTCATCTAATTTTATCTTTATGGTTAAGGTCTGAGCCTTTTCACCGTGGTTTTAATAATGTCCACCACCTGGTGAACTTCTTCTTCTGAGCTAAATTGGCTCAGGCTTAATCTTAAACTGCCTTTAATATAATCACTTTCAATGCCCATGGCTTTAAGCACATGAGATTCATCTATAGCTCCTGATGTACAAGCACTTCCCGAAGAAGCGTATACACTATTTAAATCTAAATTCAAAAGCAGAGATTCTCCATCAATATCTTTAAATGATATATTCACATTGTTAGGTAACCTATGCTCACCTTTGGGTCCATTTAATTTCGTATCAGGAATTTCAAGTAAACCTTCAATGAGTAAATTTCTTAAAAACCTAATCTTCTCAAGTTTTTCTTTTGAGTCTTGATTTAAAAGATCCAATGCTTTTCCAAGGCCCACTATCCCTGCCACATTTTCCGTGCCAGAGCGTCGACCTCTTTCTTGATTACCACCATGAATGAGATTCTCTATGGGAATTCCAGCTTTAACATATAAAAACCCCACTCCTTTAGGACCATGAAATTTATGAGCTGAAGCACTAAGTAAGTCAATGTGCATATCCCTTACATCTAATTCAGTGGCACCTATGGCTTGAACAGCATCTGTATGAAATAAGACTTGTTTTTCATCACAGATCTTACCAATTGATTGCAAATCTGCAAGAGTTCCCGTTTCATTGTTCGCGGCCATAATACTAACTAAAATCGTATCTTTACGAATCAACTTTTCAAGGTCATTTAAGTTTACATATCCAAATTCATCCACGTCTAAATAAGTGACTTCAAAACCTCTTTTTTCAAGAAATTCTAAAGCATGCAAAGCAGCGTGATGCTCCGTTTTTACGGAGATAACGTGTTTACCTTCATGTTCATGGGCAAAGCATACCCCTTTTAACGCCCAATTTATTGACTCAGATCCTCCTGAAGTAAAATAAATTTCTTGAGGTTTAGCATTAATAAGCTTTGATGCTTGATCTCTTGTATTTTTTATGGCTGCTTTATTCTCCCTAGAAAAAGAATATACTGAGGAAGGATTTCCATAGCTAAATTCTAAATAAGGCATCATCGCTTCCCAAACCCTGGGGTCCATAGGTGTGGTGGCAGCATTATCCATGTAAATCCCTTTTTTCATCACAATCTAAACCCTTCTAAAATTGGGGTTCCTTGCATGGAGTGATAGTCTTCTAGCATATCACCTAATGTAATACCTGCCATGACACTATTAATAGAATCGCTGATTTTTTGCCAAAGGACTCTAGTGGCACAAGCGTCAATGTGATTACAATCTTCTTTATCTAAACACTCTGAGATCTCTACTGGACCTTCTAGAATATTCATGATTTCTAATATAGTAATTTCACTGGGTAATCGATTTAGGATATAGCCTCCTTGAGCTCCTCGAATACTTTTAATAAGTTTAGCTCTTCGAAGAGGAGAAAACAGCTGTTCTAAATAATATTCCGAGATTCCTTGTCTCGCTGATATACTTTTTATCGATGTAGGGGTTTCCCCATAATGTACTGCTAAATCCATCATAGCTTTAACACCATATCGGCCTTTTGTTGATAACTTCAATCTAAACACCTCCTAGGCATTTCATGCTTAAAATTGTATCAATTCCGAGTGAAACTGTCAACTTTAATATTATTCGTCATGTCCTTTGATTTTAGCCCAATAGACTCGGGTGGCTTCTTCATATTTGTTGGCTCCAGGTTCATAGAAAACTTCCTTTTCTAGCCCTGTCGGCATGTAATTTTGTTCCACGTAATGGTTTTTAAAACTATGAGGATACTTATATTTTTGCATTCTTCCTAAAGCTTTAGCCCCCTCATAGTGCCCATCTCTTAAATGTAGGGGCAGTTCCATAAGAGACTTTTGATCTAACACTTGATAAGCCCGATCAATGGCTGTCATGGCTGAATTAGACTTAGGAGACGTGGCTAGTAAGATTACAGCCTGGGCCAAAGGTATTCTTGCTTCTGGCAAACCCAGGCTTAGAGCAGCATCTGTACAGGCTTTCGTAATCACTATGGCTTGGGGATTCGCTAAGCCAATATCTTCAGCAGCAATGACTAATAACCTTCGATTCACAGAAATTAAGTCTCCTCCCTTAAGCAGCATCGCTAAATAAAGTAAAGATGCATTCTCATCACTTCCCCGAATAGATTTCTGAAAAGCACTTAAAAGATCATAATGATAATCTCCATCCATATCAAAATTAAAGACTTTCTTTTGCAAAATCATTTCTACATCTTCTTGGCTAGCCATGATCTCTTTTTGATTGGCTTTGTGTTTGGACAAAAAAACAAGTTCTAAACTGTTTAGGGCTTTACGAAGGTCTCCATTAGAAAGACTGGCAATGAAATCCATGGAGGTTTTGCTAATTTCTATATTTTCTAAGCCATTCTCTTCTGTGTAATATGTAATTGCTCTTTCCATACCAAGAAGAATATCTTCAAATCCTAAAGGCTTAAATTCCACCACAATAGCCCTAGAAACTAAAGCCTTAAATACGGCAAAGTGAGGGTTTTCCGTGGTAGAGCCCACCAAGATCACCCGTCCACTTTCCATGTAATCAAGCAGAACTTGTTGATTTCGTTTGTTAAACATATGAATCTCATCGATATAGATGACCAGACCCTTTTGTCCCATAAACATATTTAACTCATCTAAAGCACTTTTAACATCTTTAAGAGAATCTGTAGATGCATTTAAACTGATGAATTTTCGATCCGTGAGGTCAGCTAATAAGCGGGCCACCGTGGTCTTACCAATGCCAGGTGGTCCATAAAAAATCATATTCATTAAGGTATTTTTATTCACCATACTGGTAAGAAGCTTTCCTTCACCAATCAGGTGTCTTTGACCTAAAACGTCACTTAGAGTTTTCGGTCTCAATTTACTTGCTAAAGGTTCCATTTTTATCACTCCAACCTTAATTATATCATGTTTAACTTTTACGTATTTATCTACTTAACTTTAAAAATCGTCATCCAGAACTCCATTTCATAATGAAATTTGTCCACGAAGTTAGTACTCTATAGTTGTCGTACAACCATCATTGGATTTCTTCAATAATTTAATGCGACATGAACCTAATCGAAATAAAACAATTCTTCAAACTGCTTTTCTAAAGCAATACAAAGAATTAAGGCTAATTTAGCTGTAGGATTAAATTGTCCTGTTTCAATTGAGCTTATGGTATTTCTAGAAACCCCAATCATATCTGCTAATTTTTGTTGAGATAATTTTGCCTGATTCCTTGTTTCCTTTAGTCTGTTTTTTAAAATTAGAGATTCCATAAGTCAAGTATCCCTAGTAAAAAGGCTCCAGAAAACATTGTTAATCCACCTATAGCAGCTAATAAATCCAACTTTTCTCTATTCGCACGATATTTCCCCATTTCTTCAAATCCTATATAGGCACTTAGTATTGCAAAATATTGGACTATTTGTTTTCCATTAATAATACTCGTAATTCCAAATATCATGATAACGATTAAGGCTGCCACCATTCCCCATTGACTTCCTTTTCTCCGTTTATAATTTTTAGCTTCATCACTAAATAGATTCTCTTCTTTAGCTCTTTCCAAAACTTCTCTTTTCTTCATGTGCATCCTCCTTGCCAAGTTTACTTATCTAAATCATATCTTTGCATAGTTTACTTGTCAATTATTTTAATCTGAGTTTAGATATTTTTTTAAGACCAACAAAGTATTTTAACCTTTTTCTCGATATTTTAGATGCTTTGCTCTTTCTAATTCACCCGATTCAATAAATAATAGCTCTAATAGATTTTCTAAATAACGCAAAAAAAGAAAAGTGAAACATCATAACTTCATGTTTAACTTCTCTTTTTAGATCCTATCTATTAAGCCGCAGGCTTAAGCACTTCTTTTTTCTTGATTACAGGTTTAACTTCTTGTTTAATTTCTCCAGCTTTTGTTAAAGCAATCTTTGTCGCTAAAGGTCCTATGAGCTCATAGATTACCGTACATGCTAAGATGATGGTTTTAATTTGCTGACCATACAGCGGAGAAACTTTCACCGCTACGCTGGATAATCCAATGGCTACTCCCGCTTGAGGGATTAGGGTAAAACCAATGTACTTTTGCACCACTGGTGCTGCTCCAGAAATCTTTGCTCCTAGTGCCGCTCCTGATACTTTTCCAATAACTCTTACCACTAGATAGATCAATCCAACTACTCCCACTGATGGCAAAATAGCCACATTTAGATCTGCTCCCGATAAGAAGAAGAACATCATAAATAATGGTGGAGTAAATCTATCTACCTGTTCGAAAACAGATCCAGAGTTATTCGATAAATTAACAAATAAAGCACTCATGGCCATACATGAAAGTAATTCAGAGTAGCCTAGAGTCTGAGATAATCCAATATTAAGAGCCACCATACCGATGGCAATGGATAAACGATTCCCCCGACCGGTAAACCACTTCGTTAAGTAGCTAAATGCTACCCCCATCAAACCACCAATCAGTATAGCCGCTAAGATTTCTACTAATGGCGTAAGGATGGATATAATCATAGAAATTTCTTGAGTAGAATTAAATGTGGTAACGATGGCTGCAGCAACTCCAAATACCATGAGAGCAACAGCGTCATCCACGGCCACCACAGGAAGCAATGTTTGCGTCACAGGCCCTTTAGCCTTATATTGCCTGACTACCATCAATGTAGCTGCAGGTGCAGTGGCGGCAGCAATAGCCCCTAGAAGCAAGGAAAATTCCAAAGCATGACCCGTGAGTATTAGCGCTGTGAACACTAAAATCACTGCTCCTAATGCCTCCATCACACCAATGACCACTGGAGATTTTCCAATCTTTTTTAGATACTTGAGCTTAAACTCAGCTCCGATGGAAAATGCTATAAATCCTAAGGCAAGTTCTGGAATCGCTTTAAAGGATTGAACGGCATCTATCGGGATAAAATTTAAGATATATGGTCCAGCGATCAAACCCATGATAAGATAACCTGTTACATTGGGAAGCCGAAGTTTTTTAATAATTTTACTAGAAAGCAAAGCTAAAACTATGGCTATTCCTAGATAGAAAAAAGGGTGTACTATCATTCTTAATCACCCAACCCTTCTACATAAGTTAGAGGAATCGAAAACATGATTCCAGAATTTGGATCTTTAAGATCTCCTAAAACTGACTTAACTGTATTTCGAGTATTCATGACTTGCTCATCCCTTAGAACAAACATCAATACATAACTAGATTCTTTTTCTTCTCCTGCCATCATATGGCGTAGAATCCCAAAAACAGGATAATCTTCATTGTTGACTAACGCATCGGCCATTCCCTTACCTTCAAGTAAAGTTCCACCTTTTACGCCACAGGCTGCTAACTCCTGTATAAGAGTATCTACAAATTCAGCATCTTTTAAAATAAGCATTAATAATTGCAAGTTTACATCTCTCCATTTCACTTTTATATATAATAATATTAACTCTATAGTATAACTGCAATTATGTCAAATCTCGTATTCCATTGACCTGTCTAACTTCTGCTTAATAATTACCATTCTCATATAATACAGCCACCGCTTTAGTAATATGGAATAATGAAAATGAATACATTCAAAACTTAGCATATTTAGGCCGCTTTTGAATTGTAGTGATTTATCAGTTAAATCGCTACAATTCATTTAAATATTAAGATCCTATTTATTGCAATTAGAATTCTAAAGTTAGAAGAATTCATAATGATGCTTTCATTTTGGCGGAAAGTATAAGATTTGAAACTTATATTTCTAAGCTCTTAGAAGTCTTTTTTCACTTCCCCAGTTCGCCACGAAGCTTCACTGGAGAAAACTTAAAGTTTTTTGTAGATTAAATTCAATTTTTTAACGATTTATCTTCGATAACATCCATCTCAGATGTTATACTTAGAAAAAGGAAGTGATCAGTTGGAAACAAGATATATCATAGGCCTTGTCGTTGGTTTATTTATCTATATTTCCGCAGTTTCTGGTCTTTATTTAGTTTTTAAAGATGACATTGCATATCAAAGAGAACAAATGAAGAAAGCTAAAGCTAAAAGAAAAAAAGCAAGGGAATTAGCGGCTATAGCAAAAACCATGACATCAAGTGATAAAAAAGAGATTGAAATAGAAAACCTTAATGATGAATCAATTAAAGAAGAGGAAGAAAAATAAGAAGAAAAATAAAAAATAAGCGTAACATTTGATTTATAAAATGTTACGCTTATTTCTTATTTATTCTATTTTATTTAAACTGCTGGGTTGAGCACTTTCTTTTCTGCAGCTTCAGATTTAATTTCGCCTGCTTTCATTAAGGCTAGCTTTGTGGCTACAGGGCCAACTAATTCATAAATTACAGTACCTGCTAAGATAATAATCTTAATCTGTTGACCGTACACTGGAGAAATTGTCATCGCTACACTGGCTAGACCAATGGCAACACCAGCTTGAGGAATCAAAGTATACCCTAAGTATTTTTGCACCACAGGATCTGCTCCTGAGAGTTTTGCACCTAAGGCAGCTCCTGATACTTTTCCTATCACACGAACGAAGAGATAAATTAACCCTACTACTCCAAC
>LFRM01089360.1_pt1 | contig 26855 bp, 24 predicted proteins | sample 618341 | NCBI WGS metagenome assembly LFRM01 (sample SAMN03654438, study PRJNA283298) | anaerobic digester metagenome | isolation source: pool of bioreactors CSTR01a, CSTR02a, and CSTR03a thermophilic anaerobic... | place: Denmark: Kgs. Lyngby | collected 2014-05-21 | reverse complement strand
TGTCGGGAGCGCTGCAAAAACCACTTTGCAAAAACAGGGAAATTGTTCTTGCAAAAAACATAGCCGCTCCGCTCGAAAACCTGAATATCTCATCAATAGCATTATCCGAGAAAATATCATGTTCAGCGCCTGCATAAGCCAGGTGCCGTTTTACATATTCCCCGACCTGGGAACGGTCCAGATACGATAGCTTGCACTGCAAATCGATGCGTTGCCTGATAGCGGCATAGGACTGCAGTTTGAGCCTATCCCAGAGTTCATTTTGCCCTACTAAAATCAAAGCCATTGGGCTTTTGGCATCCATTTTGAAATTCAACAAAAACCTGACTTCTTCCAGCATCTCTTTATCCAATAGATGGGCTTCATCTACGATAACAACGGGCTGCAGATGATGAATACCCCGCATTAGTTCAATCTCTTTATGCAGCTGACGTTTAGCGTCTCCCCGATAAAATTTGGCCTCACTGCCTAACTGCTCTAATAGCCCTTTGTAAAAATGCCGCGGTGTTAACTTGGAATCAGCCAAATACATCACCATGAACCGGGATGAATCCAGGGTTTCTTTGAAACGTCGGATGGCGGTGGTTTTACCGGTTCCGCAATCCCCGGTTAAAACCATAAACATTTGGCGTTGTGCGGTGTATTCAAGCCTCCCTAAAATCTCTTCCAGCATATGTGATTGATACAACTGATCAGTGGGTATGTCCCTGCAAAAGGGAGTCCTTTCAAGTCCATAGAAGCTTTCAAACATGCCTTTCGCCCCCCTTGCTTACTGACCGGTAGGAGACAGCAGGGGGGTGACTCTCTTTGCGCTCCTGGTTCTTTTTAGCCGTTGCAGATAGCAGCCGTGATGATTGGGCAGGCTCTATCTGCATATATTCTGGTAGTTTGGGCCTCTTTCCGCTTTGCTCTCCAATCATTAATTGCCGGGCTTTAAAAGGCTCGTGTCCTTCATACTCGATAGTAAGTTCACTAATATCGTTTGGTTCGAAGATGACATCTACCTTCCTTCCAATGAAGGTCAGGCCTACCTCGTATTTTCGTCCTTCAAAGCTGATGCACCCTGCTTTGTCTACCTTTCTTTCCTCACAGTGCAGAAAAGCACTGGCCAATATTTCAGGGTCAATATATCTTAAGGTCTTTCGGTTACTTTGGTAGGCCACTGCTGGACTAAGGTTGCCCTCTATTCCAGAATGGGGCTTGTGCTGATAACATTCCTCTAACCAGACTGCAAACAGTTGGTTTAATCTCTCCAGGGTTTGCGGTTTTTCTAAACCCGCCTCTGCTAAAAATGAGTCTACTACCCGGTTAAACCGTTCTACTTTGCCGGTGGCCTCTGGAGAATAGGGCTTGGCATAGAGTAACTGGATTCCCATTTTGGCACAGGCTCGAATCATCCATTTATTGCGGTACTGACCACCGTTATCAAAATACACTTTTTCAGGAACGCCGTATTTTAGAATGGCTTTCTTGAAACAATCTTCTACTATGATCTGGTCCAATACCGGGTAGAATTCTCCGTGCAGGATGAACCGGGTGGTATCATCTACAAAGCTAACCAGGTAGACTTGTTTCTTCTTTCCCTCCTTGCCAATGGGCAGGTAAGGACCATACTTAATATCGGAATGCCACAGCTGGTTGCGATACTTCATCTGATAACGTCTGGTAGCTACACCGGTATCGGCATACATGCGCATATGCCTGCTGCTGTAACCCCTCTGGGCTAACTTCTCCTGCAGGGTGCTGCGCTTAATCTGTCCCGGCTGAACTAAGCCTTCCCACTCTAAAATCTGAATGATCTGGCTGATGCTACGACTGGGTACCTGCCGGCGCAGTAAGATAGCTTGCTCCAGGATATCGATGGGAAACGCTTCTTCGCTACTCCGTTTGCCTCTCCCTTTGGGCTTTAGCCCATTAAAGCCTTGCGCCTTGTACAGCTCCACATACCTGCGCAAGGTGCGCTCGGATATGCCTGTTTGTTCGCATATCCGGGTTTTGATTACTCTGGCTTGTCCAGCATCCAGACCTTCAGTAAGGAGTGGGGCAAGCATTTGCAGCCTTAAAGCCGCAATCTCTTCTGCTCTCTTTTCGTCTCTCAATGCGTAAGCCTCCTATCTCAAGCTTTAGCATTGAGTTTAGCGTTACACTTTTATGGACAAAACGCATAACGGGTATGTGGCCATAAATTAAAATTGGCTATGGGTTTGACAACTCTGGCCAGCCATTTGGGGGCATCACCCACATACTGCCAGATCCTTTGGAGCTTGGACTTAGGAAGACCGGATAAACCTTCCACAGTTTGCTTGTGGTCATAGCGAACAATTATCGATACCAGGCACCCGTGCAAATAATCGGCCATCTCGAAAAACCAACTCTGCCACCGCTTAAGGGTCGATTCATCAGCGGTTACACTCGCCTCTGGCTCTCCATTTATGACGGCTTCTATGCTTTCTCTGACATGGCGTTTGTATGGAACCAGCATATCTGGAAGTTCGTGATGAATCCGCTTACACTCAACGCATCTTAACCTGCGAATGCTGAGGATCACCTTCTCACCCAGACTATCGATACAGCTTCTTTTACGTCTGCTTATCGCTTTTAGAATTCCACTGCAACAAGGGCAAGCAATCTGCTCCAAGCTCCTAACAAAAAACACCCGTTAAAGGGTTTTCTATCAGTTCATATTTTGATACAATGACCATACTTGTGGTGTGGACGTCTCTGGTGCTTCTGTTGGTCGCTTAAGCACATTTAAACAGAGACGTCTTTCCTTTCCTAAGATATGGCCATTATATCCGGCAATTCTCGGTCAGGCAATCCCGTCAGCTTTCGGACATTCTAGGTTGGCAGAAACACCGTTATACCCTCTTTAAGTGTGATTTTGGGGATATTCTTCTTGCTCTCTATGTTACCTATAATAAACGAATTAAATCCTGTTAGCTGTTTACCAATGTCCATTCTCCATGGGGGAAATATGGGCATTCCATAGCATTCATATTTACTATAGAATTACCAATAGCAATACTATTAAGAGGGTAACCACAACTGGGACAGAATGAAGCTTTATCACTAACACCATTTTTGCACTCAGGGCAATTAATAATTGTCATATTAATCCCTCCTAAGATAGTCACAAGTAAGACTTTTCATGACCATCAGGTTCTATTCAGCCTAGAACAACACTTTCCCTTTTAACTCAGTCTCCCATTCAAATATCAAATGATTCTTTGCCAATCTATACATTCCCTGTAAATATGCTCTTCTTTCTTTTTCATTTCTTCCAGTCTGCATCATTAGAGTTTCTCTAAGGGGATGATGACTGTCTATCAGGAACTCATTCCTTTTATGAAGTCTGTTAAGGTACTTCAGGCTCGGTACTCTGGCAAATTTGCCATTCTCCCCCCCTATTACAGGAATTGCAGGATAGAACGAGATTCCAGACTCCATGGATATTTAAGTCTCTTTGTAATGAGGTTTCAAGAATATACGGAAAGAAGTGATCTACATCGGCTAGATTATCGTCTGATGGTTCAATGCTGATATCATCGAAACAATAGAAGCATTTGCCCTTTTGGTATCCATCAAGAGCATATCTTGAAGAGGTTACATCAAAGAGAAGTTATTCTCTAATATTTTCTCAATAGGTTTACAAAAAGGACATTTCATAGTGGTTACCTCGTTATTCTAATGCACTTATATTGGGATCATTATAGCACTTTTTTACATCTTCAGGCAGTATATACCAGGAAATGGAATGAATATAACTGGGGAAGTGTCTGTTCAATTGTACAATTGTATACAAAAGGTATTAAAAATTGTCGCGCAAATGTATAAATCCCTCTCAACTAATACCAACTACCACAGAAGCTTGAATCTTAATCCGCCTTAAAGCCAAATGATTAACTATGTGGTTTTAGGAATATTTACATAGCCAATATTTGGACCCGTATTTTGTTAAAAATCGCGGATTTTCATGCAGGATTCTGAAAATAAAACGAGAATTCATAATCAAAATAACAGAATATCTTTCTCCGAGCTGTTTTGCCTAAAACATCATCTGGTTATGGCGAACAGCCGATGGGTTAGCCGGGAAACGGGCTGGCCTCCCCTGCTTGGAAAGGAGAGCAAGATAAAAAGGGCTTAAAACCCTTTATAATCTCCTGGCATGGCCAGGATTTTTTTGATATATTACGACAAAACTAATTCGCTGGAAACATCCTCAACCCTCCTTAAGATTCCAGCGACGGGATACATAGCCAGAGGGGGATCCGCTGGGGCTTTAGCCCCGCCCCGGCAGCCCCTTCAGGAAATCGGCCCGGGAGTTGGTGATAACGCTTTACTTATACCAGCAAGCCGCGGTGTATTTATTTGACTGCCGCATATAATTTATCAAAACCTTTTCAAACCCGTAGTCGTAGAAATCACTTTACTGGTTAATCACAGACACAAACTGGAGGCATTTAGATGAGGTTGTACATCGCCATCGACGATACCGATAATTTGGAGAGCAGGGGCACCGGCAAACTGGCCGCTATGCTGATTGACGAACTGCACCGCAATCAATGGGGTATGGCTCACCCTATTACCCGACATCAATTATATGTTCATCCAGACATTGCTTATACATCGCATAATAGTGCGATGTGTTTTGGGTTCGACACACGAGCCCACCTCTTGCAGAGTATTATTGAGCTGGGGTCGGAATTCCTGGCCCGGGAAAGCGCGCCTGGTTCGGATCCCGGACTGTGTGTGGCTGCCGTTCCCGAGATGGCCCATGTCGATGAGGTCATAGCTTTCGGGTTTAAGGCCAAAGAAGAAGTGCTCAGCAAAGAACAAGCTTATAAACTGGCGGAAAAAGCCAATATTCACCTATCGGAACACGGAGGCAAGGGCATCGGCGTGATTGGCGCCCTGGCCGGGGTGGGGCTTAGAATGAGCGGCAACGATGGTCGCTTTCGGGGCAAGATCGAAATCGAACCAGCCTGGACAGCTATCACTGTAGCCAGTCTTATAGAGCGCACCCATGTGGATGAAGTCCATACCACCTCAGGACTGCGCCTGCCTGATAACGAGTTGATCCTTTTAGGGGAGACGGTAAAACCGGTACTGTTAAACGGGCGCTGCATACAGCTGGTATATCCCACCGGCAAAACAGAACCCGGGCGGCCCAGATGGCAGACCTGCACTAAAACCTATATCAAAATGTTTTAGATAATAAAAAATTAATCAAACCCTAATATATGTTTAAAGGCAGAGCGGGGATAACATAATCCGGGTCGATTTGAGCCAGATTGTTTGGTTATCCCTAATTTTATTCCCCACTTTTTCGTACAAATACTTGTAGTTGCTGGTATAATTTTCTAAAAAGGTTATATAGCATCTGGAGGATAAAGTGACGGAAACATTCACTGAAAAAATATTCAAATATATTTTGCCTTTTGGAAATAGCAATTCATATTGTTTGTTAGGTATGTGATATAGTAACAAACAATAATCTTTAGGAGGAAACAATGTCCATTGCATTGGCCATATTAAGTGTTATTGGAGGAATAGTGTCTTTGATAACGTAAAAGTTGACCACTTAAGTTGAAAATGATAACGAAAAAATTAACCACCCCAACCAACCTTTCCTGTAAGCTATGAGTTGTGCAAACACCAAAGCTGCAGGAGGAAAAGGAATGATTGGGATGGCTACCAAAGAGTATATCAGGAAAATGCATTTTGTTGAAGGAGCATCCATACGTTGGATAGCTAAGCAAACCGGGCATTCTAGGCAATACATACGTAAAGTCATTTCTGAAGAAGTGCCCACTATACCCAAATACAAACTAACAAAGAAAAAAGAAAAGCCAGTCATGGGGCCATACCTGGATATCATCTCAAGCTGGCTGCAGGAAGATGGCAACCGGCCGAAGAAGCAGCGGCACACTGCCGCCAGGATATATGAACGTCTGTGTGAAGAATATGGATTTAGCGGCAGTGAATCAACCGTTAGGCGCTGTGTTAGGGAAATTAAAAAGCAATTAGGGTGCGATAAGCGGGAATTATTCATTCCCTTGGAATTTGAACTAGGGAGTCATGCCCAGGTGGACTGGGGTGAAGCAGAGGTAATCTTGCAGGGTAAAAGCCAGAAGGTTTATCTTTTTGTGATGAAGCTATCAGGTAGCAGAGACTCATTCATGACTACCTTTTCCTCAGCCCGGCAGGAGGCATTTTTTGAAGGTCACAAGCAGGCTTTCGAATACTTCGGAGGAATCCCTAATACTATCGTATACGACAATCTGAAAACTGCTGTAGCGCGAGTACTACAGGGAAAGGATCGTAAAGAACAGGATGCCTTTATGGCCTTCAAAGCCCATTACCTTTTCGAGGCCGAATTTTGCAATGTTGGGAGGGGAAATGAAAAAGGCCAGGTCGAAAACGAGGTAGGCTATCTGAGACGAAACATCCTGGTCCCTGTTCCCGAGGTAGCTTCCCTCGAAGAACTAAACCAGTTGATACTCATGAAGCTCTCAAAGTTCCGTCAGACAAGAATAGTACCTCATACAAAAAAGACCATTGCGGAGGTGTTTCAAGAGGAAAAACAATTGTTGCTGCCCTTGCCCCGGTATCCCTTTGACTGTTGTGTAATGGTGCCTGCCAAAAGCTCTAAGGAAAGCACGGTGCGTTTTGACAACAACCGTTATTCAGTTCCCAGTCGTTATGCCCGGTGCAGGGTATATATCAAAGGCTATGTAAATGAAGTCAACATCTTCTACGAAGATCAGTTGATAGCAATTCATCCCCGTTGTTACGAGCGTGGCCAGGACATACTCGACCTAAGTCACTATCTTGATGTACTGGAGCACAAGCCATACGCCCTAAACCACGCCAAGGCTTTTAAAGAGGCGGGCTTGCCGGAGATATACCACCAGTACCTTGCTATACTCAGACAAAAGAACGATAAAGCCAACCTTGAGTTTGTAAAAATACTAAAACTTAGAGTTAAACATGGGCCGGAGGTGATTGATGAAATTTTACAAATGGCCATGGACTGTTCCGTTTATCACTATGATGGCATTAAAGCCCTGTTCGACAGCTTTGCTGTGGCAGAATACTCGCCCTGTAGCATGAGCGGGGAACGGGTAAAGGACATACCTGAATTTAGCGTCAAACCGCCCAATCTTAGTTGCTTTGACCAACTTTTAAAGGGAGGTGCAGCATAGTAGACATCGAGGCAAGGCTCAAGGAATATATTAAGACTTTAAAACTACCTACTGTTGGCCAGAACTATCAAGAAATGGCTCGGCAAGCGGAAAGTGAACGCTTAAGCTATGAGGAATTCCTTTTTAATCTTTTGGAACGAGAGGTGATGAAACGGGAAGAAAACCAGGTAAAAAGGTTAATCAACCAAGCCAGGTTCCCTTTGAAAAAGACCCTGGACACCTTTAATTTCACGCAAATACCAGGCCTTAACCAAACCAAAGTACTAACTCTTTCCCGGGGTCAGTTCATTAAGGATAAGGAAAATGTTATCCTGGCTGGTAACTCAGGTACCGGTAAAACCCACTTGGCAATAGCCCTGGGAATCTGTGCCTGCCAGTTGCGCTACAAGGTTGGATTTTACACAGCCGCCGGATTGGTGAATGAGTTGGCTGAAATGGAGAGCGAGAAAAGGCTACTAAAATACCAGAAACAATGGTTGCGCTATGATTTAGTCATCGTTGATGAGCTTGGCTATATCCCGTTTAACCGCCGTTCAGCAGAACTGCTGTTTCAGTTCTTTTCTAGCCGTTATGAAAGAGGCAGTATGATCATTACCACCAACCTTGAATTCTCCGAGTGGAATCAGGTTTTCGGTGATGAAAAGATGACTGCGGCTCTTTTAGATCGGATTACCCATAACGCCCACATCCTGATTACCAACGGCGAGAGTTTCCGGCTCAAGCAGACCATGAAGAGGCAGCGTCAGTCACGACCCGCCTAACTATTTTTTACCCTGGGTGGTCAACTTTTTCATGAGCGCGGTGGTAAACTTTTTAATTGACAAAGACAGAATAGCAGCCTTTATAGGGCTTTTTTATATTTCTGCTCTGTTAAATAACATTTTTATACTGAATCCACTCTTTTTGCTCTACTTAGGAGGAATAATCCTTTACACAACAAAACATTTTGCTTCGCAAAGACATTTAGAAGGCCGTTGGTCATTGAAGATCGATAAGGTAATTACCAACCTTATTATTGGCCTTGGCATCCTTGCTGCAGGTGCAAGGCCTATGCTAGCAGTAGGTTATAAGGGATTTAAAGTTCTAATTCTAATTATTTTTGTATATTCTGTTTTAGTAGGCCTTTATAAGGAAAACATCAGTGAGAGCAAACATCCCCCACGGGGATTAATGAATTAAACACACAAATAGACCAGTATAAATTAACCTGCGATTTTTCGCAGGTTTTTTCGCGCCATAATGGTCTCAAAAATCCTTAATTTTATTCCCTACTTTTTGATCCAGGAGCTTCATGGCCTGCATGAATAAAAAGCCAGACGGCACCATCTCAAGAGGCTTAAACCCAAGCTTACTAGCTTAGTCACCTGCATGATCATAAAGCGAGCCTTTGCGGATAGAATTGTATCCGGCCAGTCTTTGCAACGGTAACATTTGCTCACCGTATTGAATAATCTATCACAAGATTAGTTCTATATCAGAGAGGTTGATTACTATAATGATTATTTATGAAGATCCTTTGGATTCACTTCTAGTGCGCTACCGGTACAGAAAGAGAAGGCCGCTCAGGCGCAATAGGTATGTTGGCAGCATTGCCGATGATAACCCTGCTGATTCCCTTACCGGAATGAACAATGCCTCAAAAGAAGTTGGCCAGCCCAATTTATCCAGTCTGGATGCCTGGGGTTATGTATTTCATGTAAGCAGCCAGAGTATAGCGGTTGGGGCTCCGCTCAACTTCAGCAACAACGGTCCTCTGATGGGCATTAACCATGAACCCGGTACCTCCAACATACAAGTAGCTGCGGCGGGTACCTACAGTATTTCTTTTGGGATTTATACTGCGCAAAACAACCCTCAGGATTGGGCGGTAGTAGTTAATGGCATGGTCAGGTCGCGATTCAACAGTGCCGGTCAGACCATACACGGCACTACCCTATTAACCCTGAATGCCAATGACGGGGTGACCATACGTAATGTCAACACCCTCCCCAGTCCCGCCACACTGAGGCAAGGCCCTTTTACAACCGCATATGTGCTAATAATGAAAGTCGATTAGAATAAACCCGGATCAGCTCTATACATCATAATATAAAACAGGGCTGCTGCTGCAGCCCTGTTTTATTTAAAGACATGTTTGACTAAAGCTTTTTGCCTTCAGGAGAGTTGGGGAAGAACAGGGGCTCACCGTACTTGTCTTTGCCGAAATCCTTGACGATCTGCTGATCCTCGGCAGAAACCAGCCAGTCTATGAATTTCCTGGCCCCTTCCACATTGATATTGGGAAATTTGCTTCAACACTCCTCTCCCATTCCAAACTGGTCAATGCTGATGCCGTCCTTGACGGCTTTTTGTCCCACAATCTCCCCATCTTCCATGTAATAGATGATATCGGTCAGATCAGTCGCTTCCCTGATATGATGGGTCACCATCACCGTGGTTATTTGCTGTTCTCTCAAGAGCCTGCCGATATCCTGCTTAAACTCGTCGCGGGTTGCTTTGTCCAGATTGCTGAAAGGCTCATCCAGGAAGATTACCTGCGGCTGCAGTACCAGCGCCTGGGCTATGGCCACTCGCTGGGCTTCACCGCCGGAAAGCGATCTGGCCCGCTGCCTGGCCAGGTGGGCAATACCCAGTTTTTCAAGCCAGGGCTTAACCCGCTTCTCTCGCTCTTTGCGGCTCACATGCCGGAACTTGAGGCCCAGCTCAACGTTTTCCGTAACGCTCAAATCGAGCATCATGGGTTTTTGGAACACCATAGCCATTTTGCGCCGCAGCTCTAACAAGTCGTGATTTTCGGCCTTCTTTCCAAACCAGGTGATAGTACCGCTGGTTGGCGGCTGCAAAGCAGCCATGATCAGCATCAGACTGGTTTTACCAGCCCCGTTGGGTCCCATCAGGCTGACCGACTGCCCGTTTTCCACCGCAAAATACGGGATATTCAATATAGTACGGCCACCCAAAACCAGAGTCATGTTCTGTATTTCGATCGCTTTATCCATGGTTGTTTCTCCATTGCTGAAGTGTGGTTAATAATACGATAACACCGTAGGCCAATGCCAGCAGAATAACGCTCAAGGCGATGGCCACATCGAAATTGCCTTTGTTGACCTCCATAACCGTAGCGGTTGTCAATACTCTGGTCTGGCCTTTTATGTTGCCGCCCACCATCATGGAGGCGCCAACCTCGGACACCACCCCGCCAAAGCCGGCCATCACCGCCGCCAATAATCCAAGCTTGGCCTCTTTAACCAGGCTCCATACCAGCTGCGCGCGATTAGCCCCCAGGGCCAATAACTGCATACGCAGGCGGGGACTGATCTGCTGGATGGCAGCCAGGGTGAAGCTGGTGACGATCGGTGAGGCAATCACCGCCTGGGCGATGATTATGGCCAGAGGTGTGTAGATAATATTCAATTCCCCGAAGGGGCCAGACCGCCAGAGGAATATGCTGACCCATAAGCCAACCACTACTGGCGGCAGGCCCATCCCGAAATTGGACAGACTGACAAGGAAATTGCGGCCAGGGAACCTGCTCAAGGCCAGGGTTGCACCCAGGGGTACGCCTATTAAGACGCTTACCAGGGTGGCTGTCCCTGAAACCTTGAGGGTCAGCCAGGTAACCTCCAACACTTCAGGATCCAACATAATCAACAGGTGAAATGCTTTTACCAGACCATCCCATATCAGTTCCACATGGCTCACTCCAAGCTATACAAATTAATCTTACTTGCCCAGGTCTTCCTCATTTTTGCCTGCATCAGCAATGAAAAGGGGCTCACCAAATTCTGCAACCTTGAATTCTGAGATCATCTTCTGTGTATCAGGCGCTACCATGAATTCCACAAATGCCTTGGCTCCATCAGCATTTACCTTGGGGAATTTTTCCGGATTGACCTGCGCGACATGATAAATATTGAGCAGGGCTTTCTCGCCTTCTACCAGTATTACCAGGCTGAGGTTTTTCTTCTGCGCCAGGTAGGTGGCCCGGTCGGTCAGGGTGTAAGCGCTCTTTTGCTGGGCAACGGTAAGGGTTTGTCCCATACCCTGACCGGTTTCCTGATACTTGTCGCTAACTACAGGGGTAATCCCGGCAGCTTTCCACAGATTTTTTTCCATGGTGTGGGTTCCGGAATTATCACCCCGGGAAATAAACAGAGCGCCTTTTTCATGGATTTTCTTTAAGGCTTCGGCAGCGGTTGCAGTTCCTTTAATCCCCGCTGGATCGTTTTCAGGTCCGACAATAATAAAATCATTATGCATTACCAGCTGGTAATTGGTGACTACACCGCTTTCAACCATCGGTATTTCCTGCGAAGGGGCATGGGTCAGCAAAACATCGGCTTCGCCCTTCTGGCCCATGGCCAATGCTGCCCCGGTTCCGACGGCAATGGTCTTGACAACGTAACCGGTTTGCTTTTCAAACTCGGGGATCAGGACATCCAGCAAGCCGCTGTCCTGAGTACTGGTGGTGGTAGCTAAAATGACATCCTTGGTCTCAACAGCAGGTGGCTCAGCTTGCTGTGGTTGCTCTTGCTGTGCTGGCTGCTGAGCGCATCCGGCGATACTGAGTAGAAATACCAACAGGAGTGTAATTGGCAATAGCCTCTTTTTCAAAAACATTATAGTCCCTCCTTTGTGTTGTATTATTAACAAACCATTACTGACCTCCATGCGCATTTACTTACAGGCCGAACCCTAATTGCAGCAGGTTCGCCCCTGGGATCGAATCACATCACCCTCCTTTCCAAATGCGGGAAGTGCAGCAGTTTCCCGGTGCACCCATCGTCCTGATCTCTATGCCAGCCATTCGGCTTCAGGCGGGCAGGATCGGAGATAGTTTATTAAAGTATTCCTTTAAAACAGTGCAAAAAGAAAGCCGAACCCGCATTTCAAAGCAGACTCGGTTTTAACTGCATGTTCCATTACTCTCCTTTCCAAATGCGGGAGGCGCAGTAGTTTCCCCTTGCACCCATCGTCCTGACCGCCATACTAATCACTTAGCTTCAGGCGGGCAGGATCGGAGATAGTTTATTAGAGTATTCTTTAAAACCATGCAAAAAGAAAGCCGAACCCGCATTTCAAAGCAGATTCGGTTTTTAACGTCATGTTTCATTTACTCTCCTTTCCAAATGCGGGAGGCGCAGTAGTTTCCTCGTGCACCCATCGTCCTGACCGCCATACTAACATTTAGCTTCAGGCGGGCAGGATCGGAGATAAATATTCAGCTATACTTACATTCGATGAATACTGACTTTCTCCTGCTTTTTTATTTAAATTTTCAACCAAGTTTTCCCGGGCGATGAAGGATAAGCTTATTCACTGCACAATTTTGATAATTCCTGGTATCACCGCTGTCTGGCCTCTTCTAAAAAGATGGTTAATTAACCCAGTATTAGCTTATACTAAATGTAGAACACATGTGCATGAAAGGATGGGGTTTTATGTCTAAAGGGGTAATTTTTGTGCGCGAACGCCGCAAAGTCCAAGTGGGCGAGAAAAAGCCCCGTTTTGCTGTGGTTGGTGTGGCCGGTATGGATTTGAAGCTGCATGCCAGGCATATCCGGCGCATGGAACTGGAGCAAATGGCTGGTGTATTGGGTGCAGAGATAGTTTATTTACAATCCGGCAAGGATGAAGAAGCAGACATTGATGAAGATTAGCCATTATGTTGGGGAAAGGCGGACTGGACTTTGGCACTTATAAGGGAAAGAGACAGCAAAAGGTTGCATATTAAAAGCAAGCTTATGGGCGAGTCTCTGGTCAGTAAGAGTTTTTTGCAGAGTTTGGAGGAAAGGGAGCAGTTCAAAGCCCTGCCCGATGTCAATGTACTCAAGATCGGCGGGCAAAGCGTCACTGATATGGGCGCCAAAGCAGTGGTGCCGGTTCTGGAGGAAATAGTTCAGAACGCCCGTGAACACAAGATCATCATATCCACCGGCGGCGGTACCCGCTCCCGGCATGTATACTCTATTGCCCTGGAATTGGGCATGCCGACCGGGGTTATTGCTAAACTGGGCCAGAGCGTTTCTGAGCAGAATGCCCTGATGATCTCCACCCTGTTGATGCCTCATGGGGGGATCAAGGTCGGGCACGATGACATACCCAAACTGGCGGCCTATTTTTCTCAGGGCTGCATCCCGGTTATTCACGGTATGCCCCCTTACGGGTATTGGGAACACCTCCCTACACAGGGCAGACTGCCCCCCAATCGTACCGATGTAGGGGCTTATTTGCTGGCTGAGGTAATCGGTGCCAGGCAGTGCATATATGTTAAAGACGTTAATGGGCTCTACGAGGACAACCCCAAGCTATACCCCGAGGCCAAATTTATTCCTAAAATCGGAGTCCGTGAACTGCAGGCCATGAACCTGGATGACCTGGTGGTCGAATGGGCGGTTTTGGATATGCTGGCCCGTTCGCGCAGTGTCAAACAGATACAGATCATCAACGGACTCATCCCGGGAAACATAAGCAGGGCTTTAAAAGGCGAGCATGTAGGCACTATCATTTACAACGACCAGGAAAACTGATGGGAAACGGGGACCTGGCAGGTGGACCTGAAGCCTCCACCTGTCAGGTCCCCGCCTGTCAAAGGGACCGATTTTAGAATTCACAAGAGCGTACGGTGCGGGGAAAGGGAATGACATCGCGGATATTGCTGATTCCGGTGAGATACATGATCAGCCGCTCGAAGCCCAGCCCGAAGCCGGCGTGTTTGACCCCTCCGTATTTGCGCAAATCCAGATACCACCACAGCTCCTGCATATTCATATTCAATTCCTGCATGCGCCGGGCCAGAAGCTCTTCGCGCTCTTCCCTCTGGCTGCCGCCGATTAACTCCCCGACCCCCGGTACCAGAAGGTCCATGGCGGCTACGGTTTTACCGTCATCATTCTGGCGCATGTAAAAGGCCTTGATATCTTTGGGGTAATCGGTCACAAACACCGGTTTTTTGAATATTTTTTCGGTAAGATAGCGCTCGTGCTCGGTCTGCAGGTCATTTCCCCAGGCCACCGGGTAATCGAATTCTTGCCCTGACTTGCTCAAGAGCTCCACCGCTTCAGTGTAACTCACACGGGTAAATTCTTGATTTAGCAGGCTTAAAAGGCGTTCTTCCAGCTCTGGGTCGACAAACTGAAAGCAAAAACGCATTTCATCCGGGGCCTTTTCCAAAACATAGCTGATCACATACTTGACCATAGCTTCAGCCAGATGCATGGCATCGTTCAGGTCGGCAAAGGCCATCTCCGGCTCAATCATCCAGAATTCCGCTGCATGTCTGGGGGTGTTGGAGTTCTCCGCCCGGAAGGTAGGACCGAAGGTATATACATCATGAAAGGCTAAAGCGAAGGCCTCTGCTTCCAGCTGTCCGCTCACCGTAAGATTGGTTTTGCGGGCAAAAAAGTCCTGGCTGAAGTCCACCTCTCCGGATTCGGTAAGGGGCGGGTCAAAGGCCGGCAGAGTAGTGACCCTGAACATTTGCCCGGCCCCCTCAGCATCACTGGCGGTAATAATGGGGGTGTGGACATATAGAAAGCCGCGCTGCTGAAAAAACTCATGTATTGCGTAGGCGGCCAGTGAACGGATGCGAAAAACCGCGGCAAACAGATTGGTGCGGGGGCGCAGATGGGCCACTTCGCGCAAAAACTCGCGGGTGTGGCGTTTGGGCTGTATGGGATAGTCTTCCGGGGCCTCGCCTTCCAAAACTACCCCGGAAACCTTTATTTCGAAAGGCTGTTTGGCCTGAGGGGTCAACACCACTGTGCCCCATGCGGTAATAGCCGAACCCACCCTGAGGCGGGCCAGGCGATCGAAATCAGCGCCCAGATCCTTTTCATATACCAGCTGAACGGTGTTGAAATGGGTACCGTCATGCAGGGCAATGAAGCCGAAGTTCTTTTGGCTGCGGTTGCTGCGCACCCATCCGCTGACCTTTACCTCACCACCGGCAAAGCGGTCGCTCTCCCTCATAAGCTGCCTGACCAACACCTTCTCCATAGCCAATCCCCCTAGAAAAATAACTGCAATGGTATTTCCATTTTAACCATTATTATTACTTTATCATATGTATTTAAAACCCGGGCATAATCCGGGCTTCAGGGGCAACCCCGCATTTATTGCTTTAACATTTGCAATTTTAGACCAGGTCAATACTCATTTGGCGGAATGATCCCGGCTCGGTTATGGCTTTAACATAGGTTGTTTTAAACCTAATTTCCCCGGTATCAGTATCCACGCCAGTATGGTTATTGATCTAGCACAGGTAATTTAAAACCCCGGATCATTGTGCCCACAGCAAAACGGCCTGTGCTTACTGACACAGGCCGTTATATCCAATACTTCCTTTAGCAATAACTCAACCATGTTTTCTATTGGGGACCTCTACCAGCTTTCCTTCCCAGGTTCTCAAGACCGCTTTATCATCGTCCAGATGCACGATGTGATTGGGCATAAGCGGCATTTTGCCCAGGCCCCCCGGGGCATTGACTATATAGGTAGGCACTGCCAGACCTGAGGTATGGCCGCGCAGGGAGGCGATTATATCCAGGCCATCCTGTATGCTGGTCTGAAAATGCCTGGTGCCTTTGACATCTTTGGCATGGAAGATGTAATAAGGCCTTACGCGTATCTGCAGCAATTTATGGTTCAACCTCCTCATAATGTAAGGCCGGTCGTTGATACCGCGCAGCAGCACAGCCTGATTGCCCAATACCGCCCCGGCTTCAATCAAGCGGTCACACGCCAGTTTGGCTTCCGGGGTGACCTCCAGGGGGTGATTGAACTGCGTATTTATATATATGGGCGGGTACTTTTTGATGATTTTACACAGCTCCGGAGTAATACGCTGCGGCAAAGTGACCAGGGTTCTGGTGCCCAGGCGAATGATTTCCACATGTTCAGTCTGATACAAGCGGTTTAACAGGTAATCCAGCATGCGGTCGCTCAGCAGTAGGGCATCGCCACCGGTAATCAGCACATCCCGGATCTCATGGTTCTGCTCCACATATTCGATTGCCTGCAGTATGTCATCTTTGCAGGCATGACGGTCCTGTTCACCGATATTGCGCCTTCTCTGGCAGTGACGGCAGTACATGGCGCATTGATTGGTGACATTGATGATCAGCCGGTCTGGATATCTGCGGGTAATACACGGTGCCGGTGAAGTCTGGGTCTCGTTCATCGGATCCAAACTCCCCCCGGGCAGGAGTTCGCGCAGATCAGGCACTGCCTGGCGATAAATCGGGCTGTTTTCATAATCCTCATCCACCAGGCTGAGGTAGTAGGGAGAAATAGCCCAGCGGTAAACCTGGCTTACCCGGTCGATGCGCCTGGTTTCCAGTTCGCTCAAGCCCAAAATCTTCCCCAGTACCCTGCTGTCCCGGATACGGTTCTTAAGCTGCCATTTCCAATCAGACCAATCCTGATCAGTACCCCCGATCACTGCCTGAATCTGTAATCTGCGTCTGGCTACCACGGCTTGTATGGTCTTTTCATCTGGTAATTGTTTTAGAAACTGTTGATAAGGCTGGACAACATCACTGAGCTGGCGGCTTCTCAATAGGGACTGATAACGATCGTTGATTTCCCCTGTTTCTCTCATGCTTACACTCCTTTCTACGGGGTTTCGGCAGGAATGGTCACATTAGAAAAGGGCCGAGACAAAAAAACCAAAGGAAGACCTTTGGTTAGAGGGATAAATATTAACCTCGGGTTCCCTTTCAGCGCTTACGAGGTTAGCTGACGGGTTCGGGAAAAGGGTCGTCCCCTACCGTTACCGGATTCACCCCAAATACTGGTTCCCCCGTTTTCCTATTACAGGAAATTCAGCGCAGGCTTATGTTCATTTAAACTGCCTATAGACTGTTCCTCCCTCAGCCCTACCCAGGGCCTGGTCTTACCCATCTCTACATTATCGTTTGTGCGCTGCCACCCCCGATTGAAATCAGGGGCTCCCCGGTTCATTTGGCCTGCAAGACCATCCCCGTAGGCTCTGCCAGAGCCTGAGGTTTACACTATAGCCTAACAGCTTCTTCCGCTGAGTAGGTCAGTGTGACCGGATCTTGCGCTTTCATCACCGGAATAAATTCCGGGGTTTTCCCGCGCTAATCTAATATAATAATGTTAAACTTAAAATGTGGCAGAATTCCGGCAGAGTGAAGATTTTTACCCTGCGTTCGTTGAACCAATAATTCGATATCCTTAATTTATTTTACCACATCGTCAAGATATGCTTAAATATATAGATGCTCTACAAGGAGAATCCCATGCAGACCATCTTTATTGTGGATGATGAAGAGAATATCCGCCTGCTCATTACCAGATACCTGCAAAACGCGGGTTATCAGGTAGAGGCTTTTGCCAGCATAGAAGAGCTTGCAGAACGCATGAAATCAGGTTATCCTGACATGTTTATACTTGACATCATGCTGCCCGGACAGGATGGCCTGGAATTCTGCCGGCAAATTCGCCAGCACAGCAAAGCACCGGTCATTTTTATCTCGGCGCGCCGGCAGGCCCTGGATCGCATCATTGGCCTGGAGATAGGCGGTGACGATTATCTCCCCAAGCCGTTCAGCCCGCGCGAGCTGGTTGCCCGGGTGCGTTCGGTGTTCCGCCGTACCCTGCCCCACAGCGAGCCATCAGTTTGCAGTGAATGGGGCAATATGAAGCTATTCCCTGCTGATCGCCTGGTTCTGGTGAATGATAAAACCCTGCAGGTAACCACCCGGGAGTTCGATCTGCTGTCATTGTTGATGCAACATCCCCGGCGCACTTTCAACCGTCAGGAACTCCTGGACCGAGTCTGGGGCTACGACTATATGGGCAGCGAGCGAGCGGTAGATGATACCGTCAAACGGCTGCGCAAAAAATTGAGAGCCAGTGGTGCGGATATCACCATAAGAACCATATGGGGGTACGGGTATAGATTAGATGATCAGGCCAAGAAGCATCTCGAGTAAAATCATAATCAGTTATCTGTTGGTGGTTTTTATAACCTTTGCCATGACGGTTTTGGCATTTTACCCGGCACTTTTCGGGGTGCTGGAGAACCGCGCTCAGATCAGCCTGGAAAAACAGGCCTGGGAAATTGCCTTCCTCATGCAAAGCCATCAGTCCGAAGGGCTTCCCGAGGAGACCGCCTTCCCCTCCGGCATACGCCTGTTAGGCCGCCCGGTGGAAAGCCATTACCTGCTGGTAAATCCCGACAACCGTATTACCGGGAGCAGCTATCCCGAGTATTTTCCAGTGGGACATCGCTTATCCGATTTATTCCTGCCTTTGCGCGACCGTGAAATCGTTGACAAAGCCAGGCCCAATACTTACCGTACCGACAACTATATCGCAGTCGAGATACCTATTGGGATCAGTCCGGAAAACAGCGGCACCGTAATAACCTTTATGGCCCTGCAGAGCCTGCGGGACATGTACCTGAATACGCTTTACCTGGTATTCGGCAACCTCCTCATTGCCCTGGTGGCGGCTCTGTTTATCGCTTATTTGCTGATCGGTTATATCGTCAGGCCGCTTAAGAATCTGGAGCTTTACGCTGAAGCTATGGGGAACCGGCAGTTCGATATCAAGCTGGAAACCCGCTCCAATGACGAACTCTCCAACCTGGCGGAGGCGTTTAACCAAATGGCGGATCGCCTAAAAAGCTACGATGAAAGCATACGCCACTTTTTCCAGAATGCCTCGCACGAATTGAAGACCCCTCTGATGAGCATCAACGGTTATGTCGAAGGAATCAGGGACGGGATTTTTGACGGTCCGGCGGTTGACAATGCCCTGGAGATCATTCACAAAGAAAGCCTGCGCATGCGGGACATAGTGGAAAACATGATCGACATCACTATTCTCGACCAGCCCCACAGCAATTATTTCCTGCCCCACCGCCTCAGCTACATTGTGGAAAATGCCCTGGATTCGGTGGGAGGCTACGCTTTGGACCGCAAGGTCGCGATAACTGCGGATATACCGGAAAAGGCCATTGTGGTTGGGGATTGGGATCGCCTGCAGAGCCTTTTCATCAACCTGCTTTCCAATGCCATACGCCATGCTCAAAACAGCGTGACCATAAGATCACAGGCCATTGCTGACACCCAGCAGGTAGAGATAACTGTGCAGGATGACGGCCCTGGCTTCATCAGTGAGGATTTCCACCATGCTTTCGAGTATTTCTATACCCGTACAGAAGGCTCAGGTCTCGGTCTGGCTATTGCCCGCAAAATAGTTGACGAGCATGGGGGAGAGATTTATTTGCAAAATGCCTCGCCTAAAGGCGGAGCGGTGGTAAAAGTTACCCTCCCCAGTGTCAGCGGCGACGCAGATGGCCTGGTATGACGCTCCCCATCTTTAGCAAGTAAAGCGGTTATCACAGGCATCGGCACCCAAACAGCCTGGTATGACACTGCACCAGCAGGGATTAGTCGGCCCGTCAGAGAAAGTATATACAGCTTATCCACTACAGGAGGTTCAATTATGGTCGATCCAGCTAAAGGGCGCCTTACTGCCATCCTTATCCTCGGTTTATCGCTGCTGGCTTTAGGAGCCGCCCTGACTGGACTGCTGCACCCTTCAATCTACTGGCAGGCATTCCCGGAAAGCCTGCTTCCTGGCACTTTTGCGCAGGACCTGGTCTCGGTTCCAGCAGCCCTCATTTTGGCTATGATGGCTTTTCAATTCCTCAAACGCCAGCGCTATAAGGCTTTTATCATCATGTTGGGCTTAAGTGCCTATTTCTTTTATGCCTACGGTTTGTTTACTATCAGCGGCCATTTCAACAGGCTTTATCCCTTGTATTTAATAATCTTTACCCTGTCCATATACAGCCTTATACTGGGGCTGAGCAGCTTTAGGCCGGCTGCGGTATGTCAGACGAACCTGCCCAATGGCATGAGAAAAACCATTGCCGGTTTCCTGATATTGATAATAGCGGTATTCCTGCCCCTGTGGTTATCGATGCTTGCACAAAGTGCAGCCCAGCAGGTGCGCCCTGATGCCTATGCGGTCCTGGTGTTGGATCTAGCCGTGGTTATGCCTGCATTGGGAATAACTGCTTATATGCTGTTGCGGGGCATCCCTTTCGGCAACATTTTAGCCGGGGTAGCCTTGTTAAAATCGCTGACCCTGATCCTTTCCGTAGCCCTGGGCACAGCTGTGGCCCCTTTCTACGGCCTGCCCCTGGACTACCCTATGTTGGGTGTTTATGGATTGGTAGTTTTGTTCAGCCTGGTATTGGGCACCTTTTATATGCTTAATCTGATCAGGAAATTTTGATATGGACCGAAAACTGCTACTGGAAGCACTGGACCACATATTGTCCATAAACGGTTTGGCAATGCTCATATTTGACTGGTGGGAAAAAGCCGGATTGACCATAAAGGCGGGGTAAGCCCAATAGGAGGCCTATCTCCAGGAGCAGATCTTTCTCTCCAGATAATCGATGGATACAAACAGGCAGAATCCTATAAAGCTTAAGACCACAATCCCGGCATACATATCCAGATAATTGACCCTCAGCCAGGAATCCATGATGAAAAACCCCATACCGTACTGAGTGCCGAAGGTCTCGGTAAAAAAGAGTATGGAGATGGCCGTTCCCAGGGCCAGCCGGGTGGCGGTCAATACCTCAGGCAGTGCGGCTGGAGCCACAATCTCGGTAAATATCTGTAATTTACCGGCTCCCAGGGACTGCAGAGAGTAAAAGGTCTGCGCAGGGATGTCTTTGACCGCATCGCGCGCCGTGATGATGATCTGAAACACGATTATCAAAACAATCATGATAATCTTAGAGGTTTCCCCCAAGCCGAACAACACCATGATTATGGGCAGAAGGGCTATTTTGGGAATGGGGTAAGAAAAATATATCAGAGGGGCCAGAATCCGGTCTGCCTTTTCGAAATAGCCCATCATGAACCCCAGGGGTACTCCGATCAGAAAAGCGATGGCTACGCCTTCCACGATGCGCATCAGGCTGTAGGCTACGTGCACAGCCATCTTGACCTGAAAAATCTCCCCGATCTGTATAAAAACATCAATAGGGTTAGGTATGATAGGCCTATCGACCAGCAGGGCCAACAGATACCAGGCTAACATCAGAATAATGCCGCCTAACATCGCCCCCAGGGTTTTCTCTTTAGAAAACATAATTACTCACCCATGCACGATTTTAATATATCATAGCTCATAAAACCAGATTGTTACGCAACTTATTACCACAATAAACCAGACTCTTCCCGTGATGATGTTTTCCGTCACATGATGGCCTAATGAAGTATAATATCCTTATGCAAAGCAGTAAACTCACCAGTTTTATCCTGGATAAGATCATGGTTTTGGTGCTGTTATGGGTGTGCCTGGCCGTGCTGCCGGGATGCTCTGGCACCGGTCAGGAATCCGCATCAGTACCGGGCAATTCAATACCGTCAAGTTTACCCGGGGGTGCTGATTCCTCCCCATACCAGGCGGACACGCAAAATCCAGTTGTTGAAGATGGCATTACCGAGGTTGAGGTCGTAGAGGTCATTGATGGGGATACTATCAAAATATTACTGGGAGGCCGGGTGCAAAAACTCCGTTTTATCGGGGTAGACTCGCCCGAACTCAATCACCCCGCTCGCGGTGAAGAGCCTTTGGCTTCATCTGCCCGTGATTTTACCCGCACACGACTTGCCGGTCAAACCATCAGGCTGGAATTCGATGTAGAGAAGACGGATCAATATGGACGCCTGTTGGGCTATATCTGGCTGGGCGATGAATTGTTCAACGAAACCCTGCTCAAAGAAGGATATGCCCAGGTGGTCACTTTTCCGCCCAATGTGAAGTACACAGAGCGCTTCCGCTCCGCCCAGCAGATCGCGATACAAAATGGCCATGGCCTGTGGAGCCAGGAGAACCAGGCGAATGTTGATGGTAAGAAGACCTATGTGGGCAGCCTTCAATCCAACAAGTATCATTTCCCGGATTGTAAATGGGCACAACAGATTGCGCCTGAGCGGCAAATCTGGTTTAGCTCCCCGAGCGAGGCAGCTGCAGCCGGCTATGAGCCTTGCGGTACCTGCAGCCCTTAACAACTCCTCGCTGAGATGATACGTTATAAAATGATATAGATTTAAAAGATAGGCTGACATATTTGTATAACGAGGCAATGAGATGACGTTTTCAAAAGTAAGAAATATCGGCGGAGATCTGGCGGGTTCGATTGGAGACCTGGGCACTTTTCTGCCTTATGTGATCGGGGCTATTACCATAGCCAGCCTGGACGTTACCAGAGTACTGGTGATGTTCGGCCTGATGTACCTCTTCACCGCCTGGTTCTACCGTGTACCGGTGCCAGTTCAGCCCATGAAGGTGATCGGGGCGGCCATTATCATTCATCATTTCACCCCTGCTGAGATTGCTGCCACCGGGATGCTTACCGGGGCAATTCTGCTGGCCATCGGCCTGAGCGGACTGATCGACAAAATCGCCCAGCTCACGCCTGTCCCAGTAACCATGGGTATTCAGACCGGACTTGGTATCAGCCTGGCCATACTGGGCATTGAGATGGCTGGCAGTGACTGGACGCTAGGGCTGCCCATACTGGTGGTGATGTTGTTGCTGCTCAACAACCGCTATTTGCCGGCCTCCATCGTCGCCCTGGTGGGAGGCACTGCCCTTTATCTGTTTTTGCATCCGGGAACAACACTTCCCGTCCTCAATTGGCAGCTTACCTTACCCCATACCATCTGGCCATCCTGGGCTGATTTTAACCGCGGTTTTTTACAGGGTGCTTTGCCCCAGCTGCCCTTAACCCTGACCAACTCAGTGCTGGTGACCGCCTATCTGGCTGCTCAGCTTTTCCCGGAATCCTCCCAACGCGTCAACCATAAAAACCTGTGCCTGACCCTGGGAATCGGCAACCTTATCGGCGCACCGCTGGGGATGATCCCGGTATGTCACGGCAGCGGCGGTTTGGCGGCTCATTACCGGTTTGGCGCCAGGAGCGAATATGCCCTGGTATTCATCGGTGGGTTTCTGCTCATCATCGGCCTGTTCCTGGGCTCCTCCGGGCTGCAGCTATTGCAGATCATTCCCCCGGCGGTCCTGGGCGGGATGCTCTTTTACAGCGGGTTGGACCTGATTCACCCGCTCAAGAGCACTGATAGTAAGGATATATTCTTATTCGCCGCTGTGGTAGTGTTAAGTATCGCCCTTAACCCGGCCGTAGGATTTGCCGCCGGCATCGCCATATTCCTGCTGTCCAAAAAGATTAAAATCCAATAATAAGTGTGGTGCCAGGCACCACACTTATGGCACCACACTTATGGCACCACACTTATGGCACCACACTTATGGCACCACACTTATTTTAGTGCTTGATGCTGTTGCGCAGCTGGTTGGACATGAGCTGGTATTCGTCCCGGGAGCGCAGGTTATCCATCATAAAACAGGGATTCTTGATATTTCCCAGCACCCGTCCCGGGGCTGGAGACAGGACTACGATGTTGCTGCCCAGATACAGGGCTTCGTCAACACTGTGGGTTATGAAAACCGTGGTTACCTGATGCTCTTTCCAGATGTTCAGAAACAGCTCCTGAATCTCTTCCCTGGTGATGGCATCCAGGGCGGAAAACGGCTCATCCATCAGCAAGAGATCCGGTTTCAACAGAAAAGCCCGGGCAATAGCCACCCGCTGCTGCTGCCCCCCGCTCAGTTCCTTGGGGTAGCGGTGCAGCAAATCATCGATCCCCAGACGCTGAAAAATATAGCGGCTGTACTCATCCATAACGGTCGGCTCTTTCTTGATCTTGCGGCCCAGCATGGCGTTCTGGTAGACCGTTTTCCAGGGTACCAGCCCGTAGTTCTGCAGGATCAGCCCGATGCGCTGCGCTTTGGGGTCTATGTCCCGCCCGTTTATGGAAACCCGGCCCTCATATTCCTTTTTAATCCCTGACAGCACATACAGCAGGGTCGATTTGCCGCAACCAGAAGGACCGATAAAGGTATAGATTTCCCCGCTTTTGATGTCTATGCTCAGACGGTCCAGGGCCATTATCTCCTGGTCTTTCCATTTATAATAGACCGATAAATCCTCAATCTTAATCACAAGTATTACCTCAGTATTGATTCATCCACCAGGTCCTGGTATGCATAATCACCTTTTATAAGGCTTCTGTCTTTCATCCACTGTACTACGTCATTGACTATCTTCTCGTCCGGTTTAACCGCATGGGAGTATTGGGGTAAAACCAGGGAATCCCTTATAGTGGCGGGAAAGCCCTGTGCTTCGATCACAAAGTCCAAATAGCTTTCGGCCGGTTCAGACTGCAAATAAGCCACACTATCGTTGTAAGCGCGGAAAATTGCCTTTATTGCTTCAGGGTTTTCCTGCAGGCTTTTCTCGGTAAAGGCTATGGCGCCGGGTTTATTGGCCAGTTCATCGGTGCTGCTCAATACTTTGGCCCCGTTTTTGACCGCCAGGCCGGCCAGCGGTTCAGGCAAAATGCAGGCATCGATTTTGCCCTCCTCGAGCATCTCCAGGCGGGTGGGCAAGGCAGGAATGGCTACTTTTTTAACATCTTCCGGTTTCACCTGATGGGCTTCCAGCATTTTATCAACCATATACTCCATGATGGTATTGGTCGACAGGCCGACGGTTCTGCCTTTTAGATCCTGCATGGACTCAATCCCCGAGTCCTTACCGGCCAGCATTAAGACATTGCCATCATTTTTGGCGATAATCTTCTGCTTAAAGCCGCCTTCATTGGCGAATACCACCGCCAGATGGTCAGTGATCAACCCGTCCAGCTGCCCGCTCTGCATGGCACTATCCCTGTCCTGGGCGCTTTTGAAATGGATTATTTTTACGTTTACCCCGTGCTTCTCAAAAAAACCGTTCTTTTCCGCTATAATAAAGGGAATCGATTCCACATCGGGCATCACGCCGATGTTGATCGTTTTTTGCTCCGCGGGAGCAGGATCTTTGGGAGCACAGCCGAGCAGATTAAACGCGGCGGCCAGAACCAGCAGGCAAACTAATATTCTTTTCATTCGCTAAATTCCCCCACTACGACATATTTTTTGCTTATTCATGCCTGATTTTAATATATTGTGCTTGATATGACCATAGATTTGGGCAACTTATTCCTAAATACTGTGATAAAATAGCTCAAAACCATCTTTAAAGGAGAATACCATGATAACTGACGAATTGATTCAGCGCATAAATGAGTTGGCCCGCAAAAAGAAAAGCCAGAGGTTAACCCCGGAGGAACAGGTGGAGCAGCAAAAGCTCTATCGTATCTATCTGGATGCTGTAAAGCAACAAATTACTGCTCAGTTGGAAGCCGCCGGCATCAAGCCCAAAGCTCATGTCTGCCAGGACGGCTGCACCTGTCATCGCCATCACCTTACAAGCGGTGATGATACAAAACACTGATCTGATGGCGCAGATCATGGCCAAAGCCCACGCTGAGGCAATAAAATACCGGGGGAAAACCCCCGGTTTTATATAAAGTAAGCTCCAACGAACCTTTATCAACTTCCTCCCACCATTACCTTCCAACTCCCGTTTCCCATCTCGCCTTCCTACAAGCCCTTCGTCTATTCCGTCTTCCTTACTCATAGTCTACACCAGCTTTACTCCACTTCCGCTTTTACCCGTCATCATTGCTGATGTTCAAGTAATCGCTTCGATGTCGTCAGTCCTGCTGCAAACTACTTTCTGTCTGACTTCCTAGATATAGTGAACCCTTGTAATTCACCGGTACCTGTATTCCAACTCGACGTTCCGTCTCCATCTTCCGGCTCTGACAGGATTCCATCTTAGGAATTCCTTGGAGCTTACTTACATAATACATAGAATGTCTTACCTAATCCAGGGCTAAATATCAGCGTATACACCTATATTCAGTTATTATATCGGTTTTTTCGCCTATTCCTCCATCTAGCTTACTGTAAATATTTTTTTAACATTTCCTTAACAAATTCATAACATTATTAAAACATTCATATATAGCTGATGAGGCGTAACACCCGGGGCTTACTTCCCTGGCAAACATTAGGACCTGCACCGGGGGGAGTTTGCCCGCACGCTTAGCCCGGTATATTATTTATGATATAATACTGGATAATTCCGGGACATGTAGGGTCCCAACAATTATCAAGAGGTGCTTGGGTCGTGCTAATCACAATATCTCGACAGACTGGAAGCCTGGGCGATGAAATTACCCAGCTGCTTGCCAAAGAGCTGGATTTACCGGTCATCACCCGCGATCTGGTGTTAAATCAATGGTTTGCTGAATTGGCCAGCAAGCATGAGCAGCATATGCTCACCGAAAGCCCTGCCTTTTTTCTAAAAACCTCATCACAGGGCATCACTTTTGCCGAAGTGCTGGAAAACAAGCTCAAAGACTATGTATCCCGGCAGCCGGCTATTATTCTCGGTTTAGGATCACAGATCATATTTGCCCGGCACCCCGGCGCCCTGCATGTTAAGATTGTGGCCCCGCTGGAGAAGCGGATCATGCGGGTGATGCAGACCCACAGCCTGGGGGAAAAGGATGCGGAACGCTTCCTGGAGCTTACCGATCGCAAGCACCGGCGCTATATCTCGACTATCTACAACCGGGACTGGTCTGACCCGGCCCTGTACCATCTGGTCCTGAA
>LFRM01088090.1_pt1 | contig 26868 bp, 25 predicted proteins | sample 618341 | NCBI WGS metagenome assembly LFRM01 (sample SAMN03654438, study PRJNA283298) | anaerobic digester metagenome | isolation source: pool of bioreactors CSTR01a, CSTR02a, and CSTR03a thermophilic anaerobic... | place: Denmark: Kgs. Lyngby | collected 2014-05-21 | reverse complement strand
CTCATGGTGGATACCATGCTGATGGGTTTCAAATACGGCTTGCTCACCAGCTTCGCGAATCTGGTTGTCCACTTCTTTGCGGGCCTTGTCAACCATTTCTTCAATGCGGGCGGGGTGAATGCGGCCATCCATGGTCAGGCGCTCGACTGCAATACGAGCAATCTCGCGGCGGATGGGATCAAAGGCGCTAACGATGACTGCCTCTGGCGTGTCGTCAATGATCAGATCAACGCCTGTTGCGGTCTCAAGTGCACGGATGTTGCGGCCTTCGCGGCCAATGATGCGGCCCTTCATATCATCGGAAGGCAGGTTGATAACGGAAACGGTGCTCTCTGCGACATGGTCAGCAGCACATTTTTGAATCGCCAATGCGATGATGTTTCGGGCTTTTTTCTCGCCCTCCTCTTTCGCACGGTTTTCGGTTTCGCGAACCATAGCGGCTGCATCGTGATAAGCATCCTTTTGGATGCGGCTGACTAAGATTTGGCGAGCCTCGTCTTGGGTCATGCCTGCGATGCGCTCAAGCTCAACGAATTGTTTTTGCTGACCTGCATCAAGCTCCTCCTGTGCTTTTTGAAGATCATTGGTTTTTTTCACCAACGAATCTTCACGATTTTCAAGAGAATCTTGTTTTTTATCAAGGGTTTCTTCACGCTGCAAAATGCGGCGCTCACTGCGCTGAACTTCGGCGCGGCGATCGCGGCATTCGCGATCTAGTTCTGTCTTTAGCCGAAGAACTTCTTCTTTGGCTTCCAGAATGGTTTCTTTTTTCTTTTCGTCTGATTTACGCTGTGCGTCTTCAAGTAGATTCTTTGCATATTCCTCAGTACGACCGATTTTCTTTTCGCCAGCCTGCTTACGATACATGTATCCGCCGGTGGCGCCCAAGACAGCCGTCACGATAGCAATTAGTATAGCAACAATAACACTCATGTCTTTTCTCCTTTCTTTTCAATCTGTTCTTCTCAAAAAATTATTTTCCATATTTAGTCGACACTTCCGAAATATACAAAAAGCCGACGAGACAAGCTCGTACGGCTACTGTATGATTCGTATTCTGGGACTGCACACCTATTTTGCGTGGGAACGATGACATACAAAAACAAAGCAATACCTTTGTCAATGGCATTGATCTTTTTATATCCATGCACACCTGCGCAGCATAAAAGTGCAAACCAAGTTATATACCCATGCAAACGCGCCAAGGCGTCTTCGTAAGCAAAGCCCGTTATTCTTGCAAAAATTATCTAGCAATAGCATCGGGGAAAGCCAATTGGTGGGGATATATCACAAAACAGCTAGGCTCTGTTGCAATGCAGTAAGCCTATTTAGCCGACTACATTATTATAGACGGTTTGTTATGCCGTGTCAAGATGAATTGCCCGTATGCGCAAGCCTTGTTTTGGCAGGGTTCTTTGATTTGACATTGACAGAAAAAAAAGATATCATTACATCGCGTTTATCGTGAAAAAATGGGGCACTGGCAACGTTTTTCAAAACGCCTATGACAGAAAAAATCGGATCAAATACGGTGTTTATTTATACGACTTGCATTCATTGCGATTTCCAAATAAACACAAGCACAAAGGAAGTGTACCAAAAGTGAAGCTTATTATACAGATTCCATGTTTTAACGAAGCGGAAACCCTGAGCATTGCGCTGGATCATCTGCCCAAGCAGATTGACGGCATTGACATCATCGAAACGCTGATTATCAACGACGGTTCATCCGACGAAACCGTGCGAGTGGCGCGCGAGTGGGGCGTGAACCACGTTGTTTCCTTTAAGCAGAACAAAGGGCTCGCGCGCGGCTTTACAGCCGGCGTGGATGCCTGCCTCCACCTTGGCGCGGACATCATCGTCAACACGGACGCGGATGACCAGTACTGCGGGGAGGATATCCAGAAATTGGTTCGTCCTATTTTGGATGACAAGGCAGAAATTGTCATCGGGGAACGTCCGATTCTTGATACCGAGCATTTTTCAATGAAGAAGAAGTTTTTCCAGCGCGTTGGTAGTTGGGTGGTTCGGGTTGCGTCCAACTCCGATATCCCCGATGCACCGAGCGGCTTCCGTGCGTATAGCCGCGAAGCGGCGCTGCACATCAACGTGGTCAACGAATACACCTACACCTTGGAAACCATTATTCAAGCGGGCTGGAACCGCACGCCCATGACCAGCGTGCCCATTCGCACCAACCCCGACCTTCGCCCCTCGCGCCTCTTTAGCAGCATGTGGCGCTATATGAAGCGCTCCGCTACGGTGATCATGCGCGCTTTCGCGATGTACAAGCCCCTGCGCTTCTTTGGCATCATCGGCTCGCTGTTTTTTGGCGCGGGTCTTTTGCTGGGCATTCGCTTTGTGGTGATTGCTATCGCGACAGGTTCTGCGAGCGGTCATATCCAGTCCTTGATCCTGTGTTCTGCATTGCTGATGATCGGCGTTCAGGTTTTTATCGCAGGCATTCAGGCGGATATCATCAGCGATAACCGAAAGCTGCTGGAGGATGTGCAGTACCGCGTGCGCAGGATGGAATACGAGCTTGCGCCTAAGAGCATCGCTGAAATTGAAGAACAATAATCCCGCAACCCTAAACCATGTAGGAGGTTTATGATATCGTGAAAGCTATGATCTGCTTTACCCATCCGGCATGGGTGCATCAGTTTCGATATATTTTAAAGCAAATGGAAGAGCGCGGGGACGAGGTGCTCGCGTTTGTTGCTGAAAAAGACGGCAACACCAAGCTGCTTGACAGCTACGGCATTCCATATATCCGCTGCGCTAAGTCCACAGGCACCAATGTCATTCAAAAGGGACTGCTCTTTATCGGGCTCTCGATTCGCTTCACATGGAGCGCACTGAGGTTCAAACCCGACATCATGATCGGCCGCGCTGCGCCTATGCTGGCGGTGGCGGCATTTGTCAGCGGCAAGCCCCATCTCTTATATGAAGATACGGAAGTGAGCAAGTTCAGCCTGCGCATTTGCAAACGGCTGTCCACAAAGCTCCTGACCCCACGCACCTTTTTAACAGACCTTGGCGAGAAGCAAGAACGGCTGGATACCTATAAGGAGCTGTTCTATTTGCATCCGTCTGTTTTCACCCCCGATAAGCAGGTGCTTCGCGATGCCAAGTTCAATCCCGATGAAGACTATATCCTCCTGCGCTTTGTGGCATGGAATGCCAGCCATGATATTGGCAAGCGCGGGCTTGATGATGCGGGAAAGATCGCGATGGTTAAGCGCTTTTCAAAGTATGGCAAGGTCTACGTGAGCGCGGAGGGCGATGTGCCCAAAGAGCTTGAGCCCTATATGCTAAAGACCCCCTATGCGATGATTCATCATGTGCTGGCGTTTGCCAAACTGGTGTACAGCGAGGGCGCAACCATGGCATCCGAAGCGGTGGTGCTGGGTACCCATGCGCTGTATGTCAACACGATTGTTTCGGGCAGCACGCGCGAGCAATGCGAGCGGTTTCATTTGCTGTATAACTTCAATGAGGGCGAGGATCGCTACGAGCGTGCCGCTGTGCAGGCGGAGGAGCTATTGCAAATGCCTGATCTGGTTGAGGTCGGATATGAAAAACAGAAAAAACTCCTAGAGGAGAAAGTCGATATTAACAGCTACTACATTTCGGAAATGGATCGACTCGCCAAAGCGGGGAGGAAAGGCTGATGACTTGGCTTGATATAGGCAACGGATGGCGGAGTATTTATCTGCTCAGCTGTATGCTCCAAGCGGGAACGCTGGGTGTGCTTTTTGCAACCCATCATTGGTTTGCGAAAAAAAGCCGCGCTGCCTGCTTTTTTACGGGCGTTGCGGTTACGCCCCTCATTCAATATCTATGGACGCTCGTGCTGGCTTTTGTGTGGCCACATGCGCCAAAACTCGTATATATTGGTGCGCTGCCGCTGGCGAGTGCGCTTCTTTTGCTGGTGATGATGCTTGTGCGCATCAAGCAAATCCCAACGCTTCTCAGGCAGGGCTGTGCGTTTTTGAAGCGCTTGCTCAGCTTTGATAAGCCGGCATTGATTGCGCTGATCTTTGCGCTCTGTTTGCTGATCCTGCTAGCACCTGTCGGCATTCGTTACTGCTCTAGCATGGACAGCATGAATGGCGGGGACGCAGGGGAATACATGGGGCTCGCGCTGAACTATTGCGAGGACCGCGATATCGAAAAACTGCTTGAAAAGGAAGAATTGGTTGGTCACTACAGAGGTCACAGCCATTTTCCCTCCCTTGAGCTGTATATGAGCTATGGTCTCTTCCATACCGATGAGGAACTGGGCTACCCCTATGATAAGCCCGCCTTTACAGGGATTGGGCTATTGGCGTTTTATATGGTGGCAGGGTATTTGGCGCTGCTGCTCGTCTTTTGCCGCGAGCGCAAACGATGGGTGCTGCTGGGCGCATTGCTGCTCAACCTCGTACCTGATTTGGTGCATTCGGTTGCAGGCGCGCCTCGGGATATCTGGCGCATTGTTGCGCTGATGATCGCGATGCTCGTCTATGCAGGGCTTGAACCAAGCGGCAACTGGAAGAAATACGCAGGCAAGCTGCTTTTATCATTTGTGCTTTGCTTTACCGTGATGAGTGCACATGTGGTGTGCTTTGTGGTGCTTCCCTTCATTGTGATCGCTTGGGTGCTGTGGCAGTGGATGACCAGCGCGGCGATGTCCTACCGCGGCAGCGGCCATGCGCTTGTCAGGTCAATCGGCGTGGCACTTGCAGGGGCAGCGGGCACGGTAGTTGCATTTTTAGGCAATATCTGGTGCTATGTGAAATGGGGCGAGATGTCGCCTTGGCGGCTGATGACCACCTACACTACCGCACCGTGGTATAATATGTATATGGACATTGAATATAAGCTGGACGAAACCACAACCCATGTCAGCTTCTTGCAAGCGAAGGATGATATCCTCATGGGCTATGCAACCCCCCTGGGGACATGGGGCTGGCGTGCGGCGATCATTGCGCTTGCGGTCTTGTTGGTTTGGCTGATTATGAGCCGCGTGAAGCTGCACCGCGATGCATCCAGACTGATCAAAACCGCGCCGCCTCATAACGACGGACCAACCTATGTGCAGGTGATCACGGATTCCAAGCATATGGATATCTTCAAAACGATCAGCCTATGCATGCTGCTAACGCTGTGCACGCTTGCGCCTATGTCGGGCATTCTGGATTCAAAGCTCTATAGTTTTTCGGGTGCATTCCTCAAACTATCAAGGTATACACTCCAATGGTTTATGCTTGGTGCCGTGATGATCTGCGCCGCACTATCAGCCGCGGAAGACCTGTGGAAGGACGGACTGAGAATCCTTCCCGCTCGTTTGCCGAAGGTTGCGGGCTGGTTTGAATCAAGGCGTATGGCTGGGATGAAACCATATATCAAGAACATACCTGCATATCTTTGTGTGCTTTTGTGTACGCTATGCTTTGTGCAAGGCACCAAGCAGACTGGCTATGCCAATAGCTTCTACCTTTATAGCAGAACCGTGATGGAGGATCAGGAGCTGCTGCTTGATAACAGCTTCCAAAAGCGATACGGGCTGCTAAGGGAAATGGCAGTGCATGTCGGGGAGGATCAGAAAATCCTGATCACGCGCGTTGGCTACCAATATGCGCTTGGCGGCAAGGGCTATGTGCTGACCACCAACCCCATTGTGCATCTGCTTAATCTGCCGCTTGAGGAAGTGGCGGGAGAGCTTGCGGAAATGAATGCCGCGCTTCTGGCCACCCAGCCTGATTTTTGGGACAACCGCTACTACCCGCTCTCAACGCTCGCGGAGTACCTGCGCACATTGCCCGAGGAGCAAGTGGTGGAAACAGAAGAAATGCGGCTGTACATCCTTGATCCGTCGCTTGTTCCCTATGCGAATATCAGTGATTGACCGCGATATGATCCCCATACTATTTGAAACAATCGGAGGAGGGCGCTGATGAACTGTCCTAAATGTGGCAATATGGTTTCTCAAGGTACTGCGTTTTGTCCTTTTTGTAATGAGCCGCTCAATACAGGCTTTATCCAGCAGAACTATCAGCAGGGATACGGCACATACCAGCAGCCAAGCCAAGGCGCACCCCAGCAGGGCGGATTTGATGCCTACGGCAACCCTTTGCAGCAGCAAACAGGCGGCTACCCGCCCCAGCAGCAGCCTCAGCAATCCCAGCAGGTGTACCAACAAAGCTATGTTCAGTACGAACAGCAAAACTACCCAACCGGTTACCAAACGCCTTATGTATACGGTCAGCAAGCCGAGCAGCATGAGAACCATTTTTTAGCAATGCTGAGTGAGCTGCCCAAAAAGTTTTTGGAAAGCTTCACCAAACCGTCAGAGGTTCTTCGCACAATGATCGAGCGCAAGGACACGCTCACGGGTATCATGGTAACAGTGCTCGCTCTCGTGCTCTCCTTTATTGCCGGCATGCTTGTGATGCGCGGCTTTGTGAAGGTGCTCTTTACGATCGTTTCGGTGATCACCAATACCAGCATTGCCAGCAACGACGCGTCCATGAACCAAGGCATTAATTACATCGCAAGGCAGTTCGGTGCGCCCATTGGCGGCATTGTTGCGCTATGCCAGCTCATCTCCATGCTGGTACCCGCGGCGGTTGCCATGGTGTATTTATGCGTGGTGTCCAAGGTGCGCTTCTCATGGGAGCTGCTCATTGGCTTTAGCGGCGTGACAACGATGCCGACCATAGCAGCAACCGTGATTGCGATGGCATGCTCCATGATTTCACCTTGGCTTGCGGTACTGGTTTGCATTGGCGGCATGGTCATCAGCTACATCCAAATGGGACAGATGGCGGCAGATATAACGGGCAAGAGCGGTTCACAAATCCTCCCTGCCAAAACGATCTGCATTTGCGTATCGATTCTATTGGTGCTATTGCTCAATGGCGTCGTTGGCGGCATGCTGATGAGCAGCACGATCACGAGAATTCTCACCTATATTTGATGCTGTGAGGTTTTGATTTGAAGCAAATAAGGAAAAGCCCCAAAGCGTACCTCTTGATAGGGGCAGCGCTGCTGATCGCGGCAGCTGCTGTGCTGGCAGTGATTTTATGGCCCGCCAACGCAACGCTGAGTGAGCCGTCCGCAGCGCTGAGTGAAGCGATGGACGGACTGGATGAAAGCAAGATAGAAGCGGTGTTTGGGCCAAGTGAAAGAACACTTGAGGTGACGCAGCAGCTGATGCTGACAAACCGCACAGGGCAGGACCTGACGACCGCTGTGCTCAGAACATGGCCCAATGCATTTCAAAATGAAGAGACCTCTCCCTGCGCCTCAGAGGAGCTTGCGGCGCAATGCTATCCCGATGGGTTTTCCATAGGTGCATTGGTGATGGAGCAAGCGCAGCTGACGCTTGGCGGGGAAACAAAAGACGTACCCTACTACTATATAGACGATGCAAAAACCGCACTCTGCCTGCCGCTTGGCGGGACTTGGCGCAGCGGCGAAATACTGGAAGCAACGATTCGATACACCGTGCGGATTCCGCATGCGGCGTATCGCTTTGGCGAGAACAACGGCATTTTTGCGATTGGCAATTGCTTCGCCGTACCCGCTGTGATGGAGGATGGAGAGCCGCGCCTTGACGAATACCTCGCGGTTGGCGACCCTGCCATCGGGGATGTGATGAACTATCACGTCAGCATCAGCGTGCCGCTTGGCTACGAGTGTGCTGGCAGCGGATACCCTGAGATAGCAAAGGCCGATGGCAACGCGGTCTACCATTATGATTCCCCTGCGATTCGCGAGTTCGCGCTGGTGATCAGCGACGGATTTGAGACGGCGCAGACCAAGGAAAACGAGGTTTGCATTACGGCCTATGCCAAGGATTCAAAGAAGGCTAAGGATATGCTGAAGTACGCAAAGCAAGCGCTTGCTTGCTACAGCGAGCGCTATGGCGCATATCCCTACCAGAGCTTCACGCTTGCTGAGATAGATTTTCCCATGGGCGGCATGGAATACTCCCAGCTGGTGATGATTGGGTCCAGCCAGATCGAGCGCGGCGGCGATACCCTTGAGCAGGTTGTGGCGCATGAAGCGGCACACCAATGGTGGTATGGCGTTGTCGGAAGCGACAGCTACTACCAATCATGGCAGGACGAGGCGCTTTGTGAGTTCAGCGTGCTGGACTATGTGGAGACTTATCACGGGGCATCGGGCAGGGCGCAAAAGCAGGAGGAGATGGACTACGCCATGCGCGTCACCGTCCCGCGCGGCATTACCCCGGGTGCGCCGCTTGATTATTTTAGCAGCATGAGCGAGTATTCGCTTGTGGTCTATAACCGCGGAGGCGCAATGCTTGCCGCACTCAATCAGGCGATGGGCTGTGCACTTGACGATTTCCTTAAAGTGTATTATGATCGCTATGCCTTTAGCAAAGCCACACGTGAGGACTTTGAAATGCTTTTGGCTGAATATACGGGCGAGGATTATTCGCCGCTTATTACTGATTATCTGGATACGCATATCCTCAATTGATATCGGATAAATGATTTACGAAAGGATGAACAATTTTGGATAATAGCTTTGTCAATGAAACGGCAGTGATCATTCCTGCCTACAAGCCCGATGATCGCCTGCCCCCTTATATTGCGGCGCTTCGGGAGGCGGGGATCGGCAAAATTGTGATTGTGGATGACGGAAGCGGCGAAGAATTTGGGTTGCTATTTGCCAGCATCCCGCAGGATGAAGTCGTCCATATCATCTCCTATATGCCCAACGCAGGCAAGGGCGTTGCGCTCAAGCGCGGCATGGAGTACATCAAGGACGAATGCCAGGATCAGCGCTTTGTGATCACCGCTGACAGCGACGGGCAACATACGGTGCACGATGTGCTCCGCATGGCGGGCAGCCTTGGCGAGAGCAGCGAGGGTCTGCTGCTTGGCAGCCGCGACTTTGCTGAGAGCCATGTACCGCCAAAAAGCCGCATGGGAAATCGAATCACCTCAGTGGTGTTCAAGCTCCTATACGGCCATTGGGTCAGCGACACCCAGACGGGACTTCGCGGCTTTGAGCGAAAGCTCTTGCCGATGATGATCGCCGTTCGCGGGGATCGCTATGAATATGAAATGAATATGCTGATCGAGTGCTCGGCTCACAAGCTCCCCATGCGCCCGCTCACCATTGAAACAGTCTATGAGAACAACAATGAAGGCAGCCACTTTAGAGCGGTGCGCGACAGTGCACGTATCTATGGCGTGATCTTTGGCGGGTTCTTCCGCTTCATCAGCGCATCGCTGATCAGCTTTCTGGTGGACTACGGTCTGTATCTGCTGATCAATAATCTGCTCAAGCAGTTTGTGCCTGCGCTTGACAACGAGTTTAACCTGATCTTTATGAAGGTCGTCTCTCGCATTGCGATTGCCACGGTGGCTGCACGCGTACTATCGGGCATTGTCAATTATGCGCTTAACCGCAAGCTTGTCTTTGCCAGCAAGGCATCCGCGAAAAAGACGTTCCCGCGTTATCTGGTGGTGTTCTTCCTGATCATGGTGCTATCTGCGGGGCTCACAAGCAGCATGCATGTCTGGTTTGGCTGGAGCGACAACATGTCCAAAATCCCTGTTGATATCGCCCTGTTCTTCCTGAGCTATTACTTGCAGCGCAAGTGGGTATTCATCAAGGAAGTAGAGCTGGAAGAAGCAGCTTAACGAAGTGCTTTAGGGATGCAATCATCGGTTTGATGCTTGCATCCTTCGCAGTTTCCCCCGCAATGACTGAGCATGATATCATCCGCTAAAATGGTCATGCGGGCGGAGGCGGGCTCGCTCGCCCCAAAGCCGTACTTTTGGAAAAAGGGCACGGCGTCACTGGGAGCATCAAGGGAGATGACATTTGCGCTATGGCTTAGGGCTTTGAATAAAAGCAAGCGGATCAGCAGATCGCCAAAGCCGTTGCCGCGCTCAGCTTCCAGCACCCCGATATCCCCAACGAAGAATGATCCGTCAGCCCACCAGAGGCGTGCGCTTGCGACCGCAGCGTCGTCCTTGAAGACGGCGACCTGCCATGCCATGTCATCAAGCTGATCGCGTCCGCGGGAAAAGACGGATTCGCGGATGGAAATCGGCAGTGAAATATCGCTGCCCATCGGAAACCATTTGCCATGTACCATATCAAAACCCCCATATCGAAAGGATGAAACTCGTTGGAAAAGGAAAAAGTGGATCGAATCAATGAGCTCGCAAGAATCAAGAAAGAGCGCGACCTCACAAGCGAAGAACACGCGGAGCGCGACCTTCTGCGCAAGGAATATATCGCTGGCTTCCGCCAAAACATGCATGCGGTGCTCAGCAATGTCAAAATCCAGCAGGAAGACGGCACTTTGACCCCTCTTCAAAAGAAAGAGGACAAGCACTAATGCCTGCCCCAACACTCTAATAATATCATAAAACCACACAAAGATCAATGATGAAATTTTCGTGAAAACCCTTGTATAAGTTGACCTTCTGGGGTATAATAAAATCAAGCCAAAGGGATAAAGGAAAGTGATAACGCTTCCCATCGTGAAGGGCCGCATGCATCGCATGATGTGATGACACGGCGATGACCGCACCTAGGTGCACTGCTGGCAGCGCACGATGAGCTCGGTGCAACATACCTTGTTTGACCCAAACCCTGAATGTCCCCATTGGCGCACCGAGAACGCTGAGACGCAGCGTTGAAATATTGCAAAGAAAGCGAGGCGATTCCATTGTACAGCGACGAGCAGAATGTCGGCGGCATGGCCGCCGAAGAGGAAACCCGTGATCTCATCGAAGGAGTCGATGAGGAAGGAAACAATGTTTTGCTGGAAGTGGTTCGCTATTTTTTCTACAACGGCGAAGAGTACGTTGTCTTGGGTGATGCCCACGAAAGCGACTGCGGTTGTGAGTGCGAACATTGCGACCACCACGAGGACGAAGAGGAAGAAGATGCCATCAATTTATATATCATGAAGGTCATTGAATCCGAGGAAGATGGCGAGGAGATCGAGGAGTTCGTTCCCGTGGCAGACGAAGCCCTGCTCGAGAAACTCATAGAGGTTGTCCAGGCAGATTTTGAATCCGATGAGGAAATCGAAGATTAACCATTTGGTGAATTACCTGTAAAACGGAAGATAAGAATACCAGATATACGATCGGTGATCGATTATATATACGTTTGTATTCCAAATTCGAGCAGGCAGGGAAATTGAATACTGGTTACACGCCGAGCGGAAGATTCCGCTCGGCTTTTATGTGCCTTAAAATGCGGAAATAAAAAAACGACTGTATCCACCAGCGGATACGAGTCGTTTTGGTTCCTATGGAAAACTTCGGTGAGCATTCATTACTCCACCAGATGGTTGAGATGCTTGTCCTCCTCTGCCGCAATCAGCAGCAGTGCACTTTTTGCCTCGGGATTGGTGGTCAGCTCCGCAAATTCGCGGTACTTCTTAGCGGAGGCTGCTTCGGCTAGGATGGCCGCTTTGAGCATGCTGTCCACATCCGTTAGCAAGCCTTGCCTCACAGCGCCCATCAGGCCGCCTTCAAACAAGATCCCATCAGCGATTGCCGATAGGGAGAGCTGTTGCTCGATGGATGCATCAAGCCCTGTATATAGTGCGCGGAACTGGCGTAGATGTTCCTGTTCATCGGCAAGCATCAAAGAAATCTGTAGATACAGTTCCTCGCCCTCTCGACCAAGCTGCTGCATCACTAGCATAGCACGCTCGTAGAGATGCACGGCCGCAGATTCCATCTCACATGCCAAGAAAATGGCTTCCTGTTCAGACTTTATCAGCACTTATCCACGTCCTTTCCACAATTTATCCTCGTCAGAAAATGAGTTATCCACATTGGGTGGAGAGGGGTTTACGCCTGTGCAGCCATGTGCTCGTTGAGCTTGGTGACGAGAGCATCGGCGTTTGCACCATGTGCAGCGCATGCATCCTGGAGGGATTCAGCGGTTGCGTGAGGGCAGCCAAGGCAGTGCATACCAAAACTCATGAAGATATTTGCCGTTCCGCGGTCGAGCTTCAGTATCTCGCCGATGGTCATGTCCTTATTGATGGTCATAATAGTTCCTCCTTATTTTGCGATTGGCTTTTGCCTACGCTTATATTATCATTGTGCCCAGATGATGTCAATCAAAAACCCCCGCCTGCAAATTGCAAGCGGGGGCAAGATTATTTTATCTTATTTGATGGTGATGCGGCCCTGAGGAGCAGCGTACTGCTCGCCAATCACGCCGCCCAGAACGGTTGTGGTGTAGTTGACAAGCGCGTCTTCAAGAGCAACGCCAGTCTTGTAACCTGCGGTCTGGTAAGCATAACGGAATGCATAGTAGGTGTCGCCGCCAGCTGCTGTGAAGTCGTTGGTTGCGATGGTGTACAATGCTTCAAGGTCGAACGCTTCGCCGCCAACGGTAGCGATGGTTACGCGGCTGCCGGGCTTTGCGGGTGCGAAGTAGGTGCTGTCAGGATACTGCTCGCCGTTTTCATAGGGAACGGTGGTATCAATGGTGAACTCGATGCCTGCGACCTGCGGGAATGCGCCGCTGGCTTCGGGTAGTGCACAAGTAGCAGCTTCCAGCGCTTCTAGAAGTTCCGCGCCTGTTACGGTGATGGTTGTTACTTCGTTGCCAAAGGGGAATACTGTCTTCATGGTGAGCATGGTGACATCGCCAACTTCAATGCTGGTACGGATGCCGCCGCCGTTGGTAACTGCTGCAACAACTGCCTCCTCGCCAAGTGCCTGCTGTGCGCCCCATAGGATCGCGTCAGCGGAGAAGTCGCCAAGGTTGGTTTCTTGGGTGCGTACGCCAGGTGCGCGCTCGCCGTCAAGAAGAACCTCGGTGGTAGCGAAGGATGCGGATAGCTGTTCGTTGACCTGTGCGTCAATGGTGTTCACAAGATCTTCAACCTCAGCGTCAACGCCGGTGTAGTTTCCTGATTTGATAACGTCCGCGCCATCAATGATGATGTAGCCAAGGTTTTGGCCATATTCGCCGGTGCTGGTGAGCAAAGTAGTGCCGAAGCGCTCGCCGCCGTTCATGTTGGTGTGGCTGTGACCATCGATGAAGATGTCAATGCCGGTGGTGTTATCAATCACGTCGATGGAGCGGTTTGGTGCGCTCTCGTCATCCACGCCAAGGTGACCTAGGCAAACGATGATGTCTGCGCCGGCAGCCTTGAGCTCATCAACCTGACCCTGAGCAACTGCGTAGAGGTCTTCGTTCATGGCAAAGGTAATGCCCTTGACCTTGTCGGGATGCGCCTTGGTCATGGTCTCAGGGGTGTCTAGGCCGAAGATACCGACCTTGATGCCGCTAGCGACTTCGTATACCTTGTTAGGGGTGAATACGGACTCGCCGCTGATGGAATCTGTGATGTTTGCACAGAGAACATCAAAGGGAGCACCCTCAAGGATTTGCTGGAGGTTATCAAAGCCCCAGTCGAATTCATGGTTGCCAAGGGTCATTGCGTCATAGCCAGCTGCAATCATGAAATCAATCGCGGATGCGCCTTGGCTGAGGTTAACAAGAGGAGTGCCTTGGGTTGCATCGCCTGCATCAAGGAGCAGCACGGAGGCACCAAGCAGTTCAAGATCAGTTTTAACTTGTGCAATACGGGAATAACCCAGAACGCCATCACCATTGACTGCGCGTCCGTGAATGTCATTGGTGTGAAGAATAACCAGCTTGCCGCTAACATCAATGGTTGATGCATCCTCTGCCATGGCAGGCAGTGCGAAGCAGAAAACCATTGCGAGTGCAAGCACAAGGGATAGTAGACTTTTCTTGTTCAAGAAGATCTCCGTCCTTTCGTCTGTGCGTTTGTTGAGTTTTGCAAGTGTTTGGAATAATTTGTTACATCCACATATATGATAGCAGAAGGGCATAAACGCGTCAATGAAATTCTGCAAAATTACACGTAAAGTGGATATGTTGTGATATAATACAGGCGTAATAATTTCTATAGGTAAGGATGAAACAGCGATGATGAACCCCTTTATATTTGAACTGATACCTGGCATGGGCTGCGTAGATTTTACGGGACACTGGCAGCCGGGTGCGATTTTTCGCGCGATGCAGGACGCAGGCGAAGGTCATTGTCGGGAACTGCACCTGACATTTGAGGAGCTTCGTGAGCAAGGTCTTGCATGGGTGATTACCCGCGCGCATGTACAGATGGACGAGTACCCAACCCTTGGCGAAACAATCACAGTGAAGACATGGCCGGGCGTAACAAGGCGCATGTTCTTCCCCCGAAATTTCGTATTTGAAGTGGGCGGGAAAGAAATGGGACGCGCGTCTATGGTCTATGTACTGCTTGACCTTGAAACGCGCACGATCGCGCAGCCTTCAAGGCTTAAGGACGGAATCCCTGTTTATGATATCCCAGCGCCGCTCCCCTTCCCTGGCAGCATTAAGAACTTTCAGGCGGAGCAGCAGATGATCCAGCATAAACCGATCTATATGGATGTCGATATGAACGGACATGTCAATAACACGCGCTATGTGGACTGGTTCATGAACGCGATACCGCTGGAGAAGCACGCGCAGGAGCAAATCACTAATTTGCTGGTTCACTTCACGCATGAGATCACGCCTCAGGAAACGATCACATTGACGATGAAGGAGCAGGAGGATGTCAGCGTGATGCACGGCATGCGCGATGATACCATTTGCTTTAGCGTGGAAGGTACATGGAAAAAAAGAGCCTAGTTATGGGGGAGACTAAAAAGACGTAAAGGAGTGACGCGTATGATGAATAAAGACCGAAGTGAAGCGGATCGCTTTACCGAGATCTGCGAGCCGTATGCCGCAATGGTTTATCGCCATTGCCTGCATATGTTGAAGAATCATCACGACGCGCAGGATGCTGCGCAAGAAACCATGCTGCGTGCATTCCGATCGTTTTCAAGCTATAAGGGCAAGGGCGTAGCGACGTGGCTGTTTCGCATAGCGCATAATACCTGCCTTGACATCGTCAAGAGCGCAAGGTATAAGCGCGAAAGCGCAACCCTTGACCAAATGCAGGACAATGGCTTTACGCCCGTATCGGGCGAGAGTACACCGGAGCAGGTCTATGAGAGAAGCGCTGCGGATGATGCGCTTTGGGACGCTGTGATGACGTTGCCGCAAGAACAGCAAACATTGCTGACGCTTTTTTATGGCGAAGGAATGAGCTATGAGGAGCTAGCAAAGGTAACGGGCATGCGGCAGGGCACGGTGAAGAGCCGCCTGAATCGAGCCAAAGTTTCGCTTCGAGAAAAATTAAATGAGGCGGAACTGTAAAATGTGGAACAAAAGGATCACTGGGTCGTCTATTCTAAATGAGAGGAGGCTAACGCATGCAAAATGATAATCATCACCTGCAGGATCATGAACTTGAGCAAGCGCTAAGCCGCCTGTACACTGCGGATGTGCCAAACGAATTTCACGATGGTTGGCGCGCAGCCGTTAGACGAGAGGAGATCATATTAATGAACAAAAAACCAACGAGAAATCGCTTTTGGAAAGCGGCTGCACCTGTGTTTGCAGCGCTTGTACTGGTAACGGGCAGCCTGTGGGCGGGAACGCTCGACCTTGCGCAAAACGGGCTTGAGGCAGGGGTGCAAATGGCCCAAACCAATGCGGCCGTCGAGGATAGCTATGAGTATGCCTATGTCGAGGGTGCTTCTAGCAACACGGCGAGTTATTCAAAGGCGATGGTGAATAACATAGCGCCTATGAGCGCTGGGGGCAGCATGCTTACAGGCGGCACAATGACGGCGGAGGATACCGATCGTAAGCTGGTCAGAACCGCAGATGTAACGGTGCGCTCGACTGCTTTTGATCAAGACGTGCAAAGCGTGCAGACGCTGCTGGCTGAGGTTGGCGGCTATGTTGAAAACCTGTACCAATACGGCGATTCGCAGAATGATCAGGAGCGCACGATGAGCCTGTCGATGCGAGTACCGTCGGATAAACTGGATCAGTTTTTGACGGGAATGAACGGCATTGGCCGCATGACCAACCGCTCGGAGGGCACGCAGGACATGACGGTGCAATACGCGGATAACGAAGCGCGTTTGCAGACGTTGAAAGATAAGATGACGCGCCTTAATGAGCTGCTGGCGAAGGCGGAAAACGTCAGTGATTTGGTCGAAATCGAAAGTGCAATTGCGGATACCCAGTATCAGATTGATAGCTACGAAACATCCCAGCGCAGCATTGACCGCAGGGTGGATATGAGCGCGGTGAACGTGACGGTTGCGGAAGAAACCACGGCGCAAAGCGCAGCGGCTGATGACATGAGCCTAGGCGAAAGAATCAAAGCAGGCCTTAACGCATCGACTAAAGGTCTTGTGAAGTTCCTGCGCAATATGGTTGTGTTCCTTGTGATGGCATTGCCTGTGCTAGTACCTGCGGCAGTGATCGCCGTAGTTGTATGGCTGATCAAGAGGCGCAAGAAAGCAGATAACTAAAAGGCTTCGCCTATTTAATCAACGTTTTGAATGATTTTATACCCTAAGAGGGATGCTAGAGATGGCATCCCTTTTGAGCATTAAAAAAGCTCGGGGCTTCGCCCATTTCTTTTCGCCCCTCCGATACCTCCTAGGGGTTCTTGGACAACCTGAAGGCTCCGCCTATCTATCATTATAGCTTTGGATGATTTTATACCCTAAGAGGGATGCTAGAGATGGCATCCCTTTTTTGTTGCGTAAGCAAACGTGCTGTTTATTGCCGCACGCTTGGCAAATAACACACCTACGATCCGCAACTCGCCCCTGTCCGTGCAAAGCACGGACAAAATGGGTCAAGGGTCCAGACCCTTGCGGGGGTGCAGGGGGCAGAGCCCCATGCGGGGTGTAGGGGGCAAAGCCCATGCTTGTTTGAGGTTGGGTTATTGTGGTATACTACTGCTTGGAAATCATTTATGGAAAGAAAGCGAGTGAAAACATGCGCTTTACAAAGATGGAGGGCATTGGTAACGATTATATCTATATCAATGGCTTTGAAGAAAAGGTTCTAAACGCTTCGGAACTGAGCATTAAGATGAGTCGCTGCCATTTCGGGTGTGGCTCGGACGGTCTGATTATGATATTGCCGAGTCAGGTTGCAGATTTTCGTATGCAGATGTTCAATAATGACGGAAGCGAAAGCGAGATGTGCGGTAACGGTATTCGCTGCGTGGCAAAGTATTGCTATGATCGCGGGCTGACGGAGAAGACGGAGTTCACGATTGAGTCGGGCGGCGGGATCAAGGTGATGACGGTGCATGTAGGCGAGGACGGCACGGTGGAAACGGTCCGCGTGGACATGGGTCAGGCTGAACTTGATGGACTGCTGATTCCGTCGAGGATTGAGGGCAATCCTGTTGTGATGCATGAGCTGATGGTGGAGGATCACGTGTATCCTGTGACGCTGGTGAATGTGGGTAACCCGCATGCAGTCACGTTTGTGGATGATGTGAAGGCCGCACGGGTGACGACGGACGGACCGAAGATCGAATGCCATGCTGCATTTCCAAAGAAAATCAATGCTGAATTTGTGCATGTGATTGACCGCGGGCATATTGAGATGCGGGTTTGGGAGCGCGGAACAGGCGAAACGCTGGCGTGCGGTACGGGCGCATGCGCGAGTGCGGTGGCATCGATGCTCAATGGCTTTTGCGACCGCAAGGTTGAAGTATCGCTGATTGGTGGCAAGCTTGGGATCGAATGGAACGAAGATGATAACCACATCTATATGACAGGCGCAGCAACGTTTGTTTATGATGGGGTTTGGCTACAAGATATGTAAAGCGGAGGAATAAAGATGATCAAGGTCAATCCAAACTACGAGAAATTACCAGGTAGCTATCTGTTTGCTGAAATCGCACGTCGTGTGAAGGAATACTCTGCGAGCAATCCAAATGCTGACCTCATTCGCCTTGGCATTGGCGATGTTACGCGCCCGCTTGCTCCTGCGATTGTGGAAGCATTTGAAAAAGCTGTAAGAGAGATGGGCGACGCGAAAACCTTCCGCGGTTATGGCCCTGATTATGGCTATGACTTTTTGGTGAATGCGATTATTGAAAACGACTATCAGAAGCTCGGGGTTGAACTCGCGTTTGACGAGGTGTTTGTGTCAGACGGCGCAAAATGCGATGTGAGCAATGTGCAGGAGCTGTTCAGCGACGACGCAACAATCGCGGTGACGGACCCTGTGTACCCTGTGTATGTGGACTCCAATGCGATGGCTGGCAGGGCGGGTACATTTGTCACGGATCGCTGGGATCGCCTGTGCTATTTGCCGTGCAATGCGGAAAACGGCTTTGTGCCTCCGGTTCCGGATCGCCCTGTGGACGTGATCTACCTTTGCTACCCCAATAATCCCACAGGCACAACGCTGACGAAAGATCAGCTGAAGGCCTTTGTGGATTACGCGAAGGAAAACGGCAGCATCATCATTTACGATGCTGCGTATAAGGCGTTCATTACATCGGGCGCACCTCAGAGCATCTACGAGATTGAGGGCGCGAAGGAAGTCGCGATTGAGTGCTGTAGCTACTCCAAGACGGCAGGTTTTACAGGCACGCGCTGCGGCTATATGGTGATCCCTCATGCGGTGAAGGGTCTGAATGGCAAGGGCGAACCTGTGGAACTCAACCAGATGTGGAAACGCCGCATGGGTTCGAAGTTCAATGGCGTGAGCTACCCTGTGCAGCGTGCAGCCGAAGCGATCTATAGCGAAGAAGGCTGGAAGCAGTGCAAGGAAACGATTGATTACTATATGAACAATGCAAAGGTCATCCGCGAAGGCTTGCAGGATGCGGGATTTGAGGTGTACGGCGGCGTGGATGCCCCCTATATCTGGATGAAAACACCTGACAATCAGGATAGCTGGACGTTCTTTGACCGCCTGATGACAGGCGCTAACGTCGTGGGCACACCGGGCGCAGGCTTTGGCCCATGCGGGGAAGGCTACTTCCGGTTGACGGCGTTTAACACGCTTGAAAAAACGGAGGAAGCATTGGCGAGAATCCGCAAAGGCTTCTGAGCATTATCAATACATATAAAAAACCGCTTGCTTTCCAATGGGGAGAGCAAGTGGTTTTCGTATGCAATCGAACCTGCGCATATGCCTATGATGATTGTTAAAGTAGGCTACTCGTGAATATTTGTTTTTGAAAATCAGTGTTTGAAGTGGGAATAATAAATACATCCCGCCTGTTTTGCCTAGCATATCTTATGGTAAAGGCAGTTCCGCCTTTATATTGTCCATCGTAAACAGCGATGAGGTGTTGGGAATGATCTACCATATAGCGATTCCGATCAAGCATACAGGTTGGTGTGTATTGCCTACTAATATATATTACGTCATCGCAACGCGGCAAGAGATTAAAATAGCGATTCCTTTGTGTAGGCAACCATCTATCTGCTTGCGTTTTACAAGGAAGTGCGGCTATGAGTTTTAACTCCGGATTTTGCTTTCTTAGTTCCAAAACTAACTCCGCTGCCCATGTATTCACGCCTAGAGCCATACCAGCATAGAATGTAGTGATACCTTCTTTTATCAATGTGGAAACGATCAATTGCATCGCTTTTTTAATGCAATGCAATCTGCATGATTTTCATTATACTTAAAATGAAAATGGGTTGGACGATGTCCTGTAAAGGCACAACTGTTTTTATGATCATCATAATTACTATCATCTCATTACGGCTAATTTAAACCACCTAAACTCGCATTGTCAATGCGAGTAAATATCGTGCAATTAAGTGTTCTCGTCAAGGATAGCATTACATAAACTAATGCTATGAGGGGGCGTGGATATGAATGATAGAAAGAAAATTAATATTGAGATAGGCAATCGAATTAAAGTAGCGCGAGAGGGAGCGGGTCTAACCCAAGATCAGTTCTCTGAGATGATTGGTATGGGTACAAAGAGTGTTTCCGCTTTTGAGCGAGGGACTGTAGGGGTTTCGCTTCCGGCATTACAGCGGATTTGCAAAGTTTTATCCATTTCCAGCGATGCAGTGTTATTTGAATCGGTACCTGAAAATGATGTGCAGGCTATGGTGCAGCGACTCAAGAGGCTGCCTCCAGAGCAATTTGATATTGCCAACGATATCCTCAATCGATTGATTGAGGGATTTGGTAAGATCACAAAGTAAAAAACGGACGTATCGTCAAACTACGATACGTCCGTTTTGGATTAAAATCATGGGACTGAAAATGGGTTTCAGGACAGAGCCCTGAGCAGGGTTGTTAGGGACGGCAGCCCCTAATCGTGTTCACATCCCGTACCCCGCGTCTCCTACTTGTGATACCGTTCTCCGGCATTGATCTTCGCTGCGCGAAAGAGCTGCTCAAGGAGCATCACGCGTGCAAGTTGATGGGGGAAGGTCATTTCACTCATGCTCATGCGCTCGTTTGCACGCTGGATTACGCTATTGTGCAGTCCCAGCGAACCGCCGATGATGAAGGTAAGGTTGCTTTTGCCCTCTGTAAATAGAGAAGAAATTTTCTTGGCGAGCCCTTCGCTGGTGACCTGCTTGCCGTCTATGCACATGGCGATGACGTGATCCTGCGCGCCGATACGTTGGAGGATTTTTTCGCCCTCGCGGCGCATCACCGCGTCGTTTAGCGCATCGGAAGGCGCGGCTGGCTCGCGCTCATCGGGAAGCTCAATGACGGTGACGGGCATGAGGCGCCTGAGGCGCTTGAGGTACTCGTCTGCTGCATCGGTGAAGAATCGTTCTTTGAGTTTTCCAACGCAGATCAGCGTTACGGCCATTATGCTTCCTCCTTGAGGGTAACGGTAAAGAGGGTAGCATCGACCATGACATCCCGAAACAGGCGTTCAAAATAGGAGGCTTCCCCGCTTGGCAGGTAGAGGGTGAATAGCTGGTCATCATGCGGAACAACCGCCGAAACGGTGTGCTCGCTGCCCTTCGCATCGGTGAGGATGCAGCCGCCCAAAAGCGTGGGAGCATTCTCCTCGTCCATGGTTAGCAGGAGTATGCCCCTGCCGTCCAGTGATACCACTTCGTCCAAAAGCCTTAGATTCAATGAAATCTCTCCTTTATGCGATCTGATAGAGATGACTTGCGCGGAACCTCGCTGCTACGTGCAGGGAAATATCCCCGCCAATGATTGCGCCAGCATCGCAGAGTGCGCTGCTGGTGGTTTGGTATGCCATATCGGGCGTGTTGTTTTCGCTGCTCAAATGCCCCAGCAGCAGGTGTTTCGTGCCGTTTTCCGCTAAGTATACAGCAGCATCCGCGCCGCTGTCGTTGCTTAGGTGCCCCTTTTGTCCCAGAATGCGCCGCTTGAGGACGGAGGGATAATGCGGATTCTGCTTGAGCATATCGGGATCGTGATTGCTCTCCAAGAGCACAAGGTCTGCGCCTGTGATGGCATCGCGCACGCCGTTTGAAAAATGCCCGAGGTCGGTAGCGACCGCTACGCTTAAGTTCTTCATGTAAATGCGGAAGCCGACGGGGTCGTTTGCATCGTGCGGGATGGAGAAGGGCGCAACCTCAAGGTCGTTGAGGAAGAAGCTCTCGCCAGCTGTGATGATCACGCGGTGGTAATCGGGGAGCGGTCCGACGGTTTTTTGCATGCCCGTCCATGTGCCTTCGGTGGCGTAGATGGGGATGCTGAGCTTGCGGGACACAATACCCGCGCCCTTGACATGATCGCTGTGCTCGTGGGTGATGAGCATGGCGCGCAGATCGCGGGCATCAAGGTTTGCGGCTGCCATGGCTTCAAATATCTGCTTGCCGCTCATGCCGCAGTCAATCAGGATCGCTCCGTGGTCTGTGCCAAGGAATACAGCGTTGCCGCTTGATCCGCTAAAAAGTGTACAAAACGTTGTCAATGGAGAATCTCCTTTGTATTTACAGTCGTAAATGATGAAATAGTCAAGCTGAATCTCAGCCTGATCATTCTAGCATTTTTTGTGCGGAGTGACAACGTTTACTTGATGGACATGATATAAAGCTGGCAGGGATTTGACTCATCCCAAAGGGTGGGGAAGCATTCAAGCGCTACAAACCCGAGTGATTCGTAAAAGGCACAGGTGCGGTCATACTCGTCGCAGCAGCCGCGGCGCACGGTCTTAACCTGCAAGAACTGATAACCATGAGCTGCCGCATATGCTTTGAATGCATGAAAGAGCTGGCGGCCAATGCCCTTGCGGTGATGCGCGGGCAGTACCCCTGCAACATAAATTTCAGCGGCATGCTTGGAAGTTTCTTTGAGCGCGAGAAAACCAACGGCTTCATCCTTGGCGAATGCCGTCCAAAATGGCATGGATTGGCTCTCGCGGATATACTCTGCGGTGCTTTCGGGAATGGCAAACCAATCAGGCAATGCGGTCAATATACGCTTGGCGATTTGCTCTTTTTCTTTGGAATCCGTAATCTGCCTTGTTTCCATGATGTTCACTCCGTTTCAAGTCATATGATTCGGTGCTGGGCGCGCTGTTCCCTCTGTGGGGTCATAGATGACGTGGCTGGATGCATATCCTTTTTCACTCCCCCATAAATCTGGATGATGTAGGGTGGTATGAAGGAGGAAAAAACAGTGACACTGTCAGAGCTTCGTACCAAAGAAGTCATTGACGTGAAGGACGGCAAACGGCTTGGGAAGGTGATGGATATTGAGTTTTGCGTGGTGGATAGTCGGGTGACGGCGCTTGTCGTGCCTGCGGACACTTCGTTTATGCAGAGCTTGCGCGGCGAAAAATGCGGGCTGGTGATCCCGTGGGAGGATATCAAACGCATTGGCGATGATGTGATTTTGGTGACGATCAAATGCGAGGATAGCTGCAATGAGCAAAATTCATCGGGCAATTGGCGCTGATGAAAGATGAACGCTGGTATCTAATCCGATTAATTTTACATTTGCTATTGAAATGCTACGAAAATCTTGCTATAATTAACAAAACCTTAATACTTTAAGATGTGAGGTCGTATACATATGAGATGTCAATTCTGTGGATATTTAGACAGTCGCGTGATTGATAGCCGTCCGACGGAGGAAGGAACGTCTATACGCCGCCGCCGCGAATGCCTTCGCTGTGGGCGTCGATTTACGACCTATGAAAAAATCGAAACCTCCCCTGTGATGATCATCAAGAAGGATATGCGCAGGGAAGTCTTCAACCCCGATAAAATTAAAAAAGGGCTTCTCCTCTCCTGCCAAAAGCGCCCCATTGGCGTGAAGGAAATCGACAATATTGTGGAGAAGGTTGAAAAACTCGTGCATTCATCGGGTGAGGAAGAGTTTAGCTCCAGACGCATCGGCGAAGCGGTGATGGATGAGCTTAAGCTGCTGGACGAAGTGGCGTATGTGCGCTTTGCGTCTGTTTACCGCCAATTCACCGATGTCAGCAGCTTCATGGATGAACTGAATGCGCTTGTGCTTGAGGGCAAAAGCCGCCAAAATGCAGACAACGATAAATAATCATTTGTAAAAACCCGACAGCCCAAAGCGTGGCTTGTCGGGCTTTTTTCTGCATCAAATGTCACATTGTATCCATTAACCTTGTTTGGTATTTCGAACCTGTGGTATAATAGGACATTGGGTAGGCATCTGCCAATATGCCCATGGGAGGTTTCATGAATAATTCGCGCAAGCCAACTGCTCTTTTGGTGGATGGATATAGTTTGATTTTTCGGGGATTCCATGCACTGCCGCTGCTCACCAGCAAAAGCGGCGAGTACACCAATGCCGTGCACGGCTTCTTTAGCATGCTGCTCAAAGCACTGGGAGACTATCGCCCCGATTATCTTTGCGTGATGATGGACATGCACGCCCCCACCTTTAGACATACGCTGTACGATGAGTACAAGGGCACTAGAAAGCCCATGCCTGAGGAACTGATTCCCCAGCTGCCGCTGGTGCGAAAAATGCTCACGGCGATGAATATCAGAATCTGCGAAATGGAAGGCTATGAAGCGGATGACCTGCTTGGCACGGCGGCTCGTATGGCTGGCGAAAATGGCATTCACAGCTATGTTTTAACGGGTGACCGCGACAGCTTGCAGCTTGTTTGCGACCATACACAAGTGATTTTAACCCGCAAGGGCATTTCGGAAAGCCTGCTGCTTGATCCTGCGGGCGTGCTTGAGAACTTTGGCTATTCGCCTGACCAAGTCCCTGATATCAAGGGACTCATGGGCGACTCCAGCGACAATATCCCGGGCATTCCAGGCGTAGGCGAAAAGACTGCGCTCAAGCTGATGGGGCTATATGGCTCGCTGGACGGCGTGCTGGAACATGCGGATGAGATCAAGGGCAAGCTTGGCGAAAAGGTGCGCGCAAACAAGGACATGGCGCTGCTTAGCCGCGACCTTGGTACGATTCGCCTGAATGCACCGCTGACGATTGATTTTGAGCAATGCTCTTGGCGTAATATGGGACAAGCAGAATCGCTTCTTGTCTCCTACGACCTGCGCGGCATTGCAAGGAACATGACGACGCTGCTTGGTAAGGCGGACGGCCCTGCTCCCGTGCAGGTGAAGACCGATAGCGCGCCGCAGGTTCGCGGAACGACTGCTGCAAAGCGCGCAGCGGGCGCGTCAGATGCGCAGCCCCAAACCACGCTCATGCAAACCGAGGACGAGCTGCCGGCGCCAAAGCCTATTGCGGGCGAAGAAACGCTGATCACCCAAGACGAGATTGCGGCGTGCGTTTTGAGGCTTCTTAAAGAGAAACAAAGCGGCATTACGCTCGCTCAAACCGACGCGGAAATCACGCTGCTAACCGCTGATCTCACGCTCTATCACATGCCTATTTTGCGCGATCTAACCGGCGCAGGGCTTTATGATGATCAGATTTTGACTGCGCTTAGACCTTTGATTGAGGAAGCGTCCTTCATCGTGCACGGCGCAAAGGATTTGTTCTGGCTGCTGGAGCGCTATCGCTTGCCGCAGCCTAAGATTATGCGCGATACGATGCTGGGCGCGTATCTGGTGCACACCGCGCAAAAGGGATACAGTCTGCGCGTCTCCATCGCAACGGAGTACGGCATAGACCTAGCGGATGTAGCCGAGTACCCGACCGCCTATGATGTCTACGCCCTCTGCCTGCGCCAAGATGCAAGGATTGAAGCGCGTGACCTCACCGACCTGCTCTATGACATGGAGCAGCCGCTGACCCGCGTGCTATTTGAGATGGAACGTGAAGGCTTCTGGGTGGACGCGGATGTGCTAAGCGAGCTTGGCGCGCAGTTTACCTCTGAGATCGAGTCCTCAAGGCAAGCCGTGTACGATCTCACAGGCGTTTCTGACTTTAACCTCAACAGCCCAAAGCAGCTCAGCGAGGTACTCTTTGAAAAGCTAGGTTTGCCTGCGCAAAAGAAAACCAAGAGCGGTTTTTCTACCGATGCCGAGGTGCTCGAAGGCTTGATTCCCTATCATGATGCGATTGAGCCGTTGCTGCGCTATCGCAAGCTCAGCAAGCTGCAAAGCACCTACATCGAAGGGCTGCTCAAATTGCGCGGGCGCGACGGGAAGATACACACCACATTTGACCAGACTGCGACCGTCACAGGGCGTATATCCTCCCTTGAACCCAACCTGCAAAATATTCCGATCAGAACCGACGAAGGTCGCGAGATTCGCCGTGCATTTGTCGCGGGCGAAGGTAATATCCTACTAGACGCTGACTACAGTCAAATCGAGCTTCGGGTGCTTGCTCACATGAGCAAAGACCCTGCCATGTGCGATGCTTTTATCAAAGCACAGGACATTCATACCCGTACCGCTTCTGAAATTCATGGCGTGTCCATGGATGAGGTGACCTCCGACATGCGCCGAAGTGCCAAGGCGATCAACTTCGGCATCGTCTACGGCATCAGCGGTTTTGGCTTGGCCAGAAATGCGCGTATTTCCCGCAAGGAAGCGGATCAGTTCATCCAGACGTATTTTGAGCGCTATCCGGGTGTGCGTACCTTCATGGATGATTGCGTGAAGCTTGGCTATGAGCACGGCTTTGCCCAGACTTTATTCCACCGTCGCCGTGAGCTATTTGAGCTATCCAACAAAAACCGCAATGTGCGCAGCTTTGGCGAGCGTGCAGCCATGAATACCCCCGTGCAGGGCACAGCAGCCGACATCATCAAGCTGGCAATGGTTCGCGTATCCGATCGCCTCAAAGAAGGCGGATACAAAGCGCGCCTCATATTGCAGGTGCACGATGAGCTCGTCGTCGAATGCCCATACGATGAGGCAGACAAGGTCAGCGAGCTACTCCAAAACACCATGGAGCAGGTCGTTACCCTACGCGTGCCGCTTGTTGCTGAAGTATCCAGAGGCAAGGACTGGGAACAGGCGCACTAGGGCGCTGTGCTGCGGCGAAAAAGCTCGCTGACGCGATCTTTTCCGCCGATTCTTTGCACAAATCCCTTGTTCACTAACGCTCACGGTCAGGGATTTGCGTAAGGAATCCATGCTAGGCATGGTTCCGAAACCACCGGGGCTTCGCCCTTCTATTCGTTGCTGCTTTCGGATTGTAATCAGAGGACTTCGGTCCTCCGATACCTCCTAAGGGGGCGGGCGAATCCGAATCAATCTTGTTTTCATATCACTGAGGCTTCGCCCAGTGATCGGAGTGGTTTACCTTTTCACCACGCGCATATTTCATTCGTTTGCTGGTCTTATTCGTTCCTGCTATTTCACCACAAAGCACCCCATTATCTCTCATGCCTATCAGAGCGAAGTCTCTGGTGCATCTCATTTGTTTACCATGCGCTGCGAGCGTATAATATAGCTTTAGAATTTGCTTGTAAATTCAGAGGGGAGAGGTCATTGATGAAAGTTGTTGGACTTACTGGAGGAATTGCCTGTGGTAAATCGACCGTTGCCATGATGCTCAAGGAACTTGGGGCAACAATTATCGATGCGGATC
>LFRM01058305.1_pt1 | contig 26872 bp, 28 predicted proteins | sample 618341 | NCBI WGS metagenome assembly LFRM01 (sample SAMN03654438, study PRJNA283298) | anaerobic digester metagenome | isolation source: pool of bioreactors CSTR01a, CSTR02a, and CSTR03a thermophilic anaerobic... | place: Denmark: Kgs. Lyngby | collected 2014-05-21 | reverse complement strand
TCAGGCGTTTTCCCGCCATCACAATAATTGCATTTGAACACAACGCTGTCACGCTTGGTTTGTCTCTTTGTATACACTGAAGAACGGGATTTTATTTCAGCTTTGAGCGCTATGATGTCAGCCTCTTTTCGTTTTTTCTTTTCCTGGCCGTCTTTTTCAGCGATTAATTGATCAAGCGCTATCTTCTCTTTGAATTGCGCGTCCTTCGTGGATAAAAAACGCGTGAAAGAAACCGGATATACGAACTCCATTTTTTTATCCGCAAACGAGACAAGCAAATACTTGCCGTCAAATTTAGTGATGGTGCCTTCTCCCAAGCTTTTGTGTTTCACTTTTTTTCCGATGATGTTAGCCACGATACCCTCCTTATAATTGATTAAAACTGTGTGTCATCAACTAAATATACATTCTATCATTTGTCAGGATGCTCATTGATTATTTAAAAAATCCCGCTTCTGTCAGCGTTTAAAAGACGCGGGATAAATCTCGAGCATCAAGGTATATCAGCCCTTCACAGTCCTCATTCTGAAACTTCAGTCTTTGGTACGCCAATGAATTGCTGCTGATCTGTTAACCATCAACATTGAACATTGGCTTATGAATAAAGCCGGACAATAGGCAGCACTGCCGGCAATCGATGGGGCAAAATAAGAGCCGATAGATTTTCGTACGCTAGTCTTAAGCTAAATATAGCACAATGGCTAACATAAGACAAATAAACTACCTGACTATACGAACATTCTGCGCTGCCTTCTGAACTGAATAAACAAATAAAAAGAATGGCAACCTCTTAAAACCACAAAAACACGTCACTCAGACATATATTGGTATAATCAAAGTGTGCGCAACTGCGAATGGCAGGTTTTATTAGCTATTGGCTCACATACCCTGTATGAGGAGTTGTTTTGATGAAAAGGTCATTTTTAAATGCTCTGTTTTTGATACTCGCGTCTTTATTGTTATTTTTGGGAATCATCGGGGTGATGGTGCCCATTCTTCCCACAACGCCATTTTTGCTGGCTGCAGCGTTCTTTTTCGCAAAAGGCTCCCCAAGATTCAATCATTGGTTTTTATCTACGGCATTGTATAAAAATCATCTGGAGGAATTTACAACAACCAGAGCGATGACGCTTAAAAGGAAATTATGGATTGTGATTCCTGTGTTTACGATGCTTATAGTCAGCGCTTTTCTAATGGGTAAAACAGCTGTATGGATTTTAGTGTTCATACTCATCCTGACCATCTTATATTATTTTACGTTTCAGATAAAAACGATAAAAGAATAGGACATATCTTATCAAATTATTTAATGCCAAATTCAGGGCAAAGCCTGCAATTTCTTCATCTACATAAACAAACTTGGGCTTGATTCCGCCGGTGGGCACAAAGCGGATTTCTCCATATGGGACGGAAAGAGCTTTGATCCTCTCAAGCCCTTTTAAGCTTCAGCCGGGAAAAATTTGACCGTGGTCACACCCATGTCCATCGCAGTCAAACCGGCAAAACTCGATAAAAGTACGATGATAAAATATATATTGATCCATATTTTTCAAATTTGATGTTTCATGTTTTTATATTTTTACATTGAATCGATTCTATTATTATCTAAACAACACTCTACCTCTGGACTCTCCCGGACCCGCTGCCCTTCATCAAACCTTCCACCTCGCTCACCGTCACGCGGTTATAATCTCCGTTGACAGTGTGCTTGAGACAGCTGGCGGCGACTGCAAACTCCAGCGCGTCCTGCGGCGAGGCATAATGGTTGAGCCCATAGATGAGGCCCGCGCCAAAGCTGTCACCGCCGCCGACGCGGTCGACAATGTCGGTCAGGTCATAGGCTTTGCTAAGGAAAAAGTTGCCGCCGTCATACAGGCAAGCCTGCCACTTGTTGCGGTCAGCTGAAAAGGACTGGCGCAGGGTGATGGCGACGCGCTTGATGTTGGGGTAGCGCGACATGGCTGTTTTGGCGATGGCAAGGTAGGTATCTGGGTCGATTTCACCCTTTTCCACATCATGCTGCCCCGCGTCAAAGCCCATGCTCATCTGAAAGTCTTCCTCGTTAGCGATAACACAGTCGACATACTTGACGATTTCACCCATCACTTCTGTTGCTTTTTTGCCGTATTTCCAAAGGTTTTTACGGTAGTTAAGGTCGCAGCTCACGGTGACGCCCAGGCGCTTTGCGGCCTTCACCGCCTTGAGTGTCAATTCCGCCGCGCTCTGGCTGATGGCGGGCGTGATGCCCGTGGTGTGAAACCAGCCGGCTCCCAAAAGCAGGCTGTCCCAATCGAGGATGTCCTCCCTTGCTTCTGCCAAAGAGCTATGCGCGCGGTCATAAATCACTTTACTGGGACGCTGGTTTGAGCCGGTTTCAAGGAAATAGATGCCCATGCGAGAGCCCTGGCGGGCGATGCCGCTAGTATCCACACCAAATCCTCGAAGCTCCCTGATGCAGGCGTCGGCCAGGTTGTTATTGGGCAGCACCGTCACAAAGGAAGCGGCGATGCCGAAGTTTGACAGCGACACCGCGACATTCGCCTCGCCCCCGCCGAAAGTGGCTTCAAAATTCGGGCTTTGCAGAAAACGCTCAAAACCTGGGGGCTTGAGCCTGAGCATCACCTCACCAAAGGTCACTACTTTTTTCATGTTGTATCTCCTATTTTTGAATCAGGTGCAGGGCAAATCCCGCGATCTCTTCGACCAGATAGACAAATTTAGCCTGGCCGTTCTCCGCCTTTAAAAGGGTCTTCATATCAAAGTGAAAGCCACGCCACGAGAGGTGCCACATGGCACGGTCAACATTGTTGCAGGCGATGGCGATGTGCCCGTGCTCTCCGCGGAACAGCGTCTTCATCACTTCAAAGCCCTCACCCACAAACACGCTTTTGTCACCGTCCCGCTGGATAGGCCAGCCGGTGAGGAAGCTAAATTTAGCCGCGGCCTCTGCCGCCTTTTCCCTATTTTCGCAGTTGATGCCGATGTGACGAATTTCAAAGCCTAATATACAGGCCACTGCTTCCTCAGCCAGACGCTCGATGCTTGACCAGTCTTTTTCTTTGATCGCGTTTTGGGGCACCATCCAGCTGCCGCCGCAGGCCGCGACTTTGGGGAAATTCAGATAACTTGTCAGGTTCTCCGGCGTAATGCCGCCGGTGGGCACAAAGCGTATATCCCCGTAGGGGCCTGACAAGGCCTTGATCATATCAAGTCCGCCCAGGGCTTCTGCCGGGAAAAATTTAACGGTCAAAATGCCCATCTCCATCGCCAATTCAATGTCTGTGGGAGATGAGCAGCCCGGCAGGACCGGGTAATCATGGTCAATGCAATGCCGCAGCACTTTGGGGTTGAGCCCCGGGGATACGATATAGCCCGCTCCCGCCACCATGGCGCTGTCCGCCTGCTCACAGGTGAGGACGGTACCGGCGCCCAGCAGCACTTCGGGCAGGTTTTCATGCACCAGGCGGATAGCCTCCTGGGCCGCCGCGGTGCGGAAGGTAATTTCAGCCACAGGCAGACCTCCCTGCGCCAGTGCCCTGCACAGAGGCACAGCGTCTTGCGCGTCATCCACCTTGATGACAGGGACCAAGCCCGCTAAGGACAGTTTTTTTAGCGTTTCGTTCATGGATTCTTTCATAATCAGCTCAACCCTTTCTAATCGTATCGTCTAAATCAACTCAGAATACATAAATTATTCGATGTTCCCGTTTTCGCGGTAGGTTCTCCAGACATTTTCAAAAAAGTCATCGTCAGATGGGATGGGCCTGACGTCCCGCCAGCTGCAAACGATTTTATCAGGTAGTCTCTTCGCTTCTTGGATGACCTTGCCGTGCCGCCCCCCATCCAGGATATAGCGGAACATCTCGGGCAGACGCTCGTCGGGCTTTGTGCCCTGTGGATCTGTATACAAGGCGCTGCCGCGGCTCTTGCCGCCCTGCTCCTGATAGTCTGCCATGGCACTCAGATAAACTTCCTGGGACATCAGCATGTCCCGCAGCCTCATCGCCATGGAAAGGCCGCGCAGGCTGTTTATTTTGACCGTTTTTTTAAAAGATGCCAGTTCCTCCTGCGTCTTCAAGAGTGCCAGTTTGATGTCATCCGGGCAGCGGATGGCGGCCCCCGCCCGGCTCATGCGCGTGGATGCGCTCTCCCACAGGGGCATCACGTTTTCTTCCTCTGACCGCAGGCTGCCTGCCAGTTCCAGTATCTCCGCAACCTGCTTCTCTGCCTTTAGTGAGAATAGGGCTTCATCCATCGCGTCTCCGCCCCGGCGCGCCGCGATATACTGCGCCGCGCGGGTGCTGCCCACCTGGCCCGCGTTGAGGGCGCTGCCGCCGGGCCTCACGACGCCGTGGCTGGCACAGACTTCGCCTGCCGCGAAAAATCCGGGCAGATTGCTTTGCCACCAGCAGTCGATGCCCAGACCGCCGTTGTTGTGCTGCGCGCAGAGAGCGATTTCCAGGGGGTCCTTGCTTAAATCAACGCCCTTATCCAGATAAAAGTCAACCGCGGGGCGGTTCATGTGTGAAAGCCGCTCAATGGGTGTCTTTTGGAAGGCGCCCGCCCGACGGAGATAATCAGAGGCCTCCTTTGAAAGGCTGTCAAAATCAATCGGTTCATCGCCAGCGTTTTTGCGATAATCAAGATAAACCCTGCGGCCTTTTGACGACTCAATGAACACTAGAATATCAATCATGGATGAACCGCCTTCAACCTTAACCACATCAAAAGGCCACTGGTAGCCTTTCATGAAGAGGTTTGAGAGCAGCTCTTCCTTTCTTTCAAAAAAGTCCGACAAAAAATCTCTTTCGTCTTCACCCTGGGCATCCGTCGAATACACCCGCGGCAGCGCCTGCATGTAGGTGCCGGACACATTCCAGCGCGGGCGCACAGAAGCCAGGCCGTACTGCCATTCGGTCAGGTTTTTCCCGAGCACACCGGCTTCAAAGGCCAGGCCTGAAGCGCCGTAATGCCCCTGCGGATAGACGCTGTCCCAGTACATCCCCGCGGGGCCACCGGTTGCGTATACAATGTTTTTGCAGTTAAACAAAACAAAGACAGGGGCACTTTCCTGAGATGCGGCCAAATCAAGGCAGAGCAGACCGACAGCAGCGTCTTCATCTGTCAGTACGCGCACAACCTGCATCCTGTTAAAAACCTGGACACCCTTTTTCTCTGCCGATGCCTGCAGGCATTCAGTCATTTTTTTAGAGGTATATGGCCCGATGCTGGTGGCGCGCCTTCGGGGGTCATGGTCCGTTTTATATCCTATATATTCGCCATAGCGGTTTTTGGGGAAGGGAACGCCCAGTTCGACCAGCCGCAGAAAGCTTTGCGGAGATAACGCCGCTTCGCACAGCGCGATATCGCCATCCACGCATTGTCCCGAAAATAAGGTCTGCGCCATGTCATGCACGCTGTCCGGCTCGCCGCCTGACAAAGTCAGCTTGTAATAAGTCTGCTTGTCGCTGCCGGTGTTGCGGGAAGTGCCGGCCAATATATGCTCGGTCACCAGGGCAATGTCTTTTTGCCCATATTCAAATAAACGGTCGATTGCATTCCAGCCCGCGGCGCCGGAACCCACAACGACGGTGTTGAGCGAATAGACTGTCAGTGCAGACAACCCGAGTTTGACGCTGCTTTGTTTCATGCTCGAATCCCCCCTATAAGCGCCTGATGTGAAAGCCTCCATCCACATCAATGTAATTCCCTGTGGAATAAAGGAACTTGTCACCTGCCAGCACCGATACTGCATTAGCGACATCTTCCGGTGTGCCCCATCTTGCGATGGGAAAGAGACCTTCTTTAATCAGGTCATCGTATTTTTCTTTGACGCCGCTGGTCATATCCGTCAGAATAACGCCCGGACGCACCTCATGCACCAAAATGCCTTCCTGCGCCAGCCGATCCGCGTACAAGAGGGTCAGCATAGAGACACCTGCCTTTGATACACAGTATTCACCTCGGCTGACGGATGACACCACCGCGGAGCAGGAGCTGATGTTAATGATGGTACCCTTTTTTTCACCTTCAGTCTCCTGACTTAACATCTGTTTTGCCACAATCTGGGTGAAGAACATGTTGCTTTTGGTGTTGATATTGAGGACGCGGTCCCAACTTTCCTCTGTCATGTCCAGCAGATCATTGCGCACCTGGGGACCCACGCCCGCGTTGTTGACCAGCACATGGATGGCACCGAAGGTTTTGACCGTCTCAGCTGTCGCGCGCAGGCGGTCCTCCCCCTGCGCGATATTGCCCCTGATATACAAAACCTCTGCCCCAAGTTCACAGATTCCACTTAGCTGTTCACTGTATTTCTGCTCAGCCCCGGTCGCAAGAATGGCAATATTGAAACCGTCCCGCGCCAGTTGCCTGGCGATGGCCAAACCAATGCCGCGGCTGCCGCCTGTGACAATCGCTGTTTTTTTCATCAAGTCTACCTCCTCTTATGGATTAAGCACGGTTTTGATTGAAGCAACAGAGCGGTCGATGGCAGTTTTCAGCGCCTGTTCCAGCTCGTCCAGTACAAAGCGGTGAGTTACCAGCTTTTCAAGGTCAATTTCTTTGGCTATTTGCAGAGCGATGGGAAAATCCCAGCAGTAACCCTGGGTGCCCTGAATGCGCAATTCATAGTTGATGATGCGCATCACGGGAATGGTGATCTGTGGCTGCTCAAAGATACCGGCAATGGTGGCCAGCCCTTTTTTTCTGAGCATCAGCATCGCCTGCACAAAAGTCTCTTCCCGGCCTACGCACTCAAAGGATTTGTGCACGCCCAGGCCGTCCGTCGCCTGCATGACCGCTTCTTCAAGCGACTCGCCCCTACGTGGGTTGACGATTTTGGTGGCGCCCAGCTCTTTGGCCATACTCAGGCGAAAATCATCCATGTCAGTGACAATGACTTCCGCTGCCCCGCTGCGCTTACATAGCGCTGCCGTCAGCAGGCCGATGGCCCCTGCTCCTATCACCAAAACACTCTCACCCAATTTGATATCCGCACGGCGTACAGCGTGGACAGCAACCGCCAGAGGCTCAATCAAAGCGCCGGCTTCATAACTCATGTCCTGGGGGAGAAGCAAAACGCTACTTGCTTTGACGGTGATATAGTCTGCCATAGCGCCGCGCCCCTGCCTGTAAATGAACGAAAGCTTATCACAGGAGCCGTATTCGCCATGCAGGCAGGCCTCGCAGATTCCGCAGGCTTCACAGGGTTCGGCTGTCACCCTGTCACCAGTCTTCAGATGTTTGACGCCGCTGCCGACTGCATAAATGTCGCCTGAAAATTCGTGGCCGATGGTTGCAGGCAGAGGGACGCTGGGGTGTTTGGCTGAAAATATATGCAGATCGCTGCCGCACAGGGCGCTGGCCTTGATTCGAATGATAACCTCATCTTCAAGGGGAGCCTGCACGTCACGCTCGAATAATTCTGCCTGACCGGCCTGGGTCACTCTGCCCACACGGCTCGTGAGAGAGAAATTCATGCTTTTGCCCTTTCTTCCGCTTCCTGGCGGTAAAACTTATAAAGAGGCGCATACACCTTGGCGTCGCGCACCACGCAGCCTGTCTTGCCGTGATCACGCATGATTTGGGTGCATTTGGAGCAGGTAGTGCAGCATTTATTGAAAGACATTTCGCCCTTTTGCAAAATATCCCTAGGAGCCTCAGGATAGGCAAAGCTTGAGCGCCCCAGGCCCACAAAGCCGCAGGAGCCGGAGAGCAGGTTGGCGGCACCGGCATGGGGAATAAACTGACGAAGCCAGGTATAGCCATTGCCGACAACCGGGATATCGTTTGCTTCCTGCTGAATCATTTGGGTAAACCCAAAAAGACGCTCCACACTCTCCAGCGGGTGCTCATCTGGCACCGGCACCCCCTGGCTGCTCTGGTCAAAGGGGCGTGTTACCTGGGGATAAATATAATAGGGATTGCCAGCTGAGTTGGAAAGAAGGCCAACGCCCCTGTCCTTGAGCATACGCACCAGGGCCATAGGCTCATCCGGATCAAACTTCCAGAGATCATCCCGGCTCACCCCAAAGCCGTAGGGATAGGGATGCGCGTCAAACACATTGAAGCGGCAGGCGATAATAAAATCATCCCCTGTCTCGCGGCGCACGGCATCTATAGCATCACGCAAAAAGCGCGTGCGGTTTTCGAAACTGCCGCCATACCGACCCTCCCTCGTATGGCTGGCCAGCAGTTCGCTTAAGAGATAGCGGTGGCAGCTTTTGATGTCAACGCCGTCAAACCCTGCTTCCTGCGCCAATTTGGCCGCCTCGGCGTAGGCGGCAATCAGGTCATCAAGATATGCATCGCTGACAACCGGCACGTCTGGCGATATACCCCCGCGCGGGTCGAGTATCGGGTCGTGCTGGGGGATAATAGGGGCGGGCTTGTGACCATGCGGGCGGGAATAGCGGCCGGAATGCGTTAGCTGAAGGATATTGACAGGCCGGTGGGAAGCGCCGTTGTTGTCAGCGGCTTCCTTTTGTGTTTCTTTCAAAAGCTCTGCAAATTGATTCACATTTTGCCTTGTCATCATCATCTGCAGCTCATTGGCGCGCCCTTCCTCTGCCACGGCGCAGGCTTCCCACCATAAAAGGCCCGCCCCGCCACCCGCGAAGCGATGGTAGCGGCGCCTGACCAGCTCGCTGGGGGAGCCATCGGGGTTTGAGTCACAGCCTTCCATCGGAAGAACTGCCAGGGCATTGGGGGCAGTCAGATGCCCAACACGCACAGGCTGTGCCAGCGGTGAAAGGTCTGTCTGCAGCTTTATCCCAAGACCCAGCCTGTCGATGTCCCTGCGCAAACCCTCTAAATCCTTATAGTGAAATGTTTCATGCGATGCCATAACAAATCCTCCCTGCTTATCGTGTCGATTTTCTGATAATCAATTCAGTCTTTAGAATATCTACCTGGGGCGGCAGCAGCGCACCTGTTTTTATCTTGTGCGCGATCTGACGGATCAGTTTTTTTGCCGCCAGGGCCCCGATGTCGTACAACGGCTGAGAAACCGTTGACAGAGGCGGCTCAATTTGAGAGCTGGTCTCTACATTGTCAATGCTAATGACAGACACGTCGCCCGGGATTTTAAGCCCGGCGTCATGCAAAGCGCGCATAATAACAAAAGCTTTGGGGTCGCTGCTTGAAAATACCGCGTCAAAGGCTACCTCATCTTTTATCAGGTTGAGCATCAGGTGATAAAAGCTGCCGGTACCGTTTGTTTCGCGCACAACGAGGTGCTCATCATAGGGCAGCCCGGCCTCAAAAAGTGCCCGGCAATAACCCCTGAAGCGTTCCTGGTACAAGGGGATTTCGTCCCGACCCATCGCAAAGGCTATCCTTTTGTGACCAGAGCCGATGAGATAGCGCACCGCATCATAGGCTGCTCCTTCGTTATCAATGCCAACGGCGTCGATTGTATCATCATAAATACGGCAGGTTAGTACAACGGGAAAGCCCTCCCTGCGCAGTTTTCTGATGTGGTCAGAATCAGGCATCATGGTGGCCACGATTAGGCCATCGATAAACCTTGCCCGAAGCCTTGCGATCGAGCGCTTTTCCTCTTCCATATCTTCATCTGTGTTGAAAAGCACGACAGTATAGCCAGCCTTGCGCGCCGTATCCTCAACCCCACGTACAATCGCGGGAAAAATCAGGTTCTGGATGCTGGGGACCATCAGGGCAATGGTATTGGTGTGACCAATTTTCAAGCTCTTGGCTAATTCATTTGTCTGATAATCAAGCAGCCTGACGGACTCCATCACGCGGATCCTTGTCGATTCACTCACCACGGGAATATTAGCCAGTACACGGGATACCGTGCTGGCAGAAACACCCGCGTGGATGGCCACATCCTTTAAACTGACCATCTGCTTATCCTTCGTTTCTGTCCCAGTAAACTGTTGCGCCTTGATGGGCACTGGTGGTGTTTCTGCGGTATAGCGATAGCCATCCGGTAGCTGGCTTTACAATAGGTTTCCAGTTCTGTCTTCTTTTTGCAAACTCGGCTTCATCCACATCGACGGTCAGGCTGCGACCGGCGATATCGATTCGAATATAGTCGCCCTCTTTAACCAGGGCAATGTTGCCGCCATCATAGGCCTCTGGGCTGACATGACCAATGGCCAGGCCGCCTGTAGCTCCGGAAAACCTGCCATCAGACACGAGTGCTATTTTGCTGCCCATGCCCTTGCCAAGCACGGCTGCCATAAACGTTTCCATGTGAGGCATACCTGGGGAACCTTTGGGCCCCTCATAGCGGATGACCACTACATCACCTGCTTTGATTTTGTCTTCCAACATGGCATGCCAGGCTTCGTCCTGCGAATCATATACGCGGGCTTTTCCTTCAAACAGCCAGGCGTCTTTTTCAACAGCGCTGAATTTGACTATGGCGCTATCGCCTGCCAGATTGCCGTGAAGCACAGCCAGACCGCCCTGTTCATTGATGGGGTTTGTCACAGGCCGAATAACTTCATCGTTATAGTTTTCGCTTTTGTTGGCCATTTCACCGATGGTGCCGAACATTCCGCCTGCCTCAGGTGACAGCTTCCCTGCATTCACCAGTTCTTTGACAACAGCGCCCAGGCCGCCTGCCTGGGAAAACTCGTTCATCGTGAAGCTGGGGTGGTTGGGGTAAATCGCGCTGATCAGGGGCACCTGTCTGCTGATGTCGTCAAATACCTGTGGCGAAATATCAAACCCGCCCTGGCGGGCGATGGCCGGAATGTGCATCACACTGTTAGTAGACCCTCCGGTTGCCATCATATAACGCACGACATTGTTAAAGCTCTCTTGTGTCAGGAAATCACTGGGACGCTTCTTGTCTTTGACAGCCTGAACCAGCGTGCGAGCCGCCTTTTTGGCCATCTCGTGCCATGCGGGCGTCTGACTGCGCACGCTGGCATTTCCGTGCGGTGAAAAGCCCAGAACCTCAGCGGTAGCACACATGGTGTTGGCCGTTCCCATAAAGGGGCAGGCGCCGGGAGTGGGGCAGGCGTTGCGCACGACGGCTTTATACTGTTCTCGCGAAATATCGCCCGCAATATAGGCGGCATATGATTGCTTGGTGTGGGTAAGGGTTAGCATCTGCCCGTCCAGTTCACCAGGCGCCATAAAGCCGCCTGTAAACATGACAGCGGGGATATCAACCCGCAAAGCCCCCATCAGCATACCGGGGACAATCTTGTCGCAGGTAGCCAACATAACCATGCCCTCGAGCATATTGAGCTCTGCCAGGGTTTCTACTTCGGAGGACACCAGGTCCCGTGTGGGCAGGGTATACCTATCCCCGGGTGTGTTTGAGCACATGCCGTCGCACACACCCAAAGCCGGCAGCTCAAGCGCCAATCCGCCTGCCTCGTAGATGGCCTCTTTCATTTCTTCAATGACGTCTTTAAGGGGGAAGTGGCCGGGGTTCATCTCATTCCAGGAGTTAATCAGGCCGATGACGGGGCGCTTGACATCCTCCTCATTAAGACCCATCGCGTACAAAAGCGCGTTGCGATGGTCCAGGGATTCTTCATTCCAGTCTCTTATCATGTTTTTATCCTCTTTATCCTTTTTATGCGCCAAGATAGGCTTTGCGGACCACATCTGACTTTAATAAATCATCCCCCGTGCCGCAGACGGTGATGATGCCATTTTCAAGTACGCAGGCTTTGTCGCAGATGGACAGGGCTTTACGGGCATTTTGCTCCACCAAAAAGATGGTGATGCCTGATTCTCTGATCTGCTTGATTAAGGTAAATATCTGATTGACAATCAGCGGTGCCAGACCCAGGCTAGGCTCATCCAGCAGCATGATTTTGGGGCGGGACATAAGACCTCTCGCAATGGCCAGCATCTGCTGTTCGCCGCCTGATAAAGTGCCCGCAAACTGGTGCTTGCGCTCCCTGAGAATGGGAAAGCGTTTGTACTGGGCCTCCAGGTTCTCTTCAACATCATCGCTCAGGTGCCCGCCCACCAAGAGATTATCCTGAATGGTCAGCCCTGAAAAGGTCCTGCGGCCTTCAGGGACATGGACAATGCCCTTTTTAACGATGTTGTGAGGCTGAGCGGGCAATTTTTCACCCAAAAAATCTACACTGCCGCTTGTTGGCTTCACAAGGCCTGAAATAGCACGCAAAAGTGAAGTTTTTCCGGCGCCGTTTGAACCGATGATGCTGTAAATTTCGCCTTCATCCGCCTCGATCGTCACATTCTTGAGGGCTTTTACATAGCCATAGCTGACACACAGGTCATTGACTTCCAGCATTGCCATCAGTTTTCTTCCTTTCCCAGGTAGGCTTCAATCACTTCCGGGTTTACCTGCACCTGGGCAGGCGTGCCGACCGCGATGGTTTTACCGAAATTCTGCACATGAATGAGGTTTGAAATGTTCATCACCAATTCCAGTCGATGCTCAATTAAAAGAATCGCAAAACCGATTTGCTCAAGCAATTTGGGAATCAGGCCGGTCAGTTCACCCACCTCAACAGGGTTTAAGCCGGCCGCGGGCTCATCCAGCAAGAGCACCTTGGGCTGGCAGGCCATGGCCCTTGCGATTTCAAGCTTGCGGCGGTGGCCATAAGACATGTTCTCGGGCAGTTCCTGCGCGTATTTGGAAAGGCCGACAAGCTCCAGATAATGCCTGCAGAATTCACGGCCACGCTTTTCTTCACTGAATCTTTTACCCAGGGGCAAGAGAGAGCCGGCAACGCCATAATGGCTCTGGGGGTCAAAGGCGCACATCACATTGTCCAGCACAGATAAGCCCTTGAACAGACGGATGTTTTGAAAGGTGCGGCCCATGCCATTTAAAGTAATCTGGTGCTGTTCCATATGGGAAATGTCTTTGCCGTCAAGTACCACCTTGCCCTCATCGGAGGGATAGATACCCGAAATCACGTTGAAGATGGTGGTTTTTCCGGCGCCGTTGGGCCCGATAATCCCGTGAATTTCACCGGAGTTCGCCTGGATGGAGAAGTCCTGGATGGCCCGGACCCCGCCAAAGCTCTTATGCAGGTTTTGCACCTCTAACATGGCCATCTCAATACACCTCCTTGTCCATTTTATAATCTTTTCTCCGGAATAGCCTTCGCAGGTTGGCGGGCGTCAATTCCCATTCACCCAATAGTCCCGCCGGCTTGAAGTTGATAATGAGGAGAACCAGCACGGCGTAAATAATCGCGCGGTAGCTCTGCAAAAAGCGCAGCATCTCTGGCAGGCCAGTCAGCACAAATGTAGAGAGGATGGAGCCTGTCAGGCTGTTGACTCCGCCAAAGAAGACCATGATGATCCACTCGGCGCTTCGCTGCCAGCCAAAGAGCGTGGGGTCCACATAGGCGGTATAAAAGGCATAGAGGCAGCCACCGTAGGCCGTCACGGCCACAGAGATTAAAAAAGCAATCATCTTGACGCGCGGCACGTTGATGCCCATGGATTTGGCTGCCAGTTCATCGCTGCGCACAGCAATGCACTGCCTGCCATATTTTGATTTTTTGAAAAACGAGATCAGCACAACCACAAGGATGGCCGATACCAGAGCGATGGGCAGTGTGGTCACTTTGGGAATGCCGGTCAGCCCCGAGGCACCGCCCGTCAGGGCTGTGGTGCGGTTTAACAGGGCTGTGATCGCCTCACCAAAGCCCAGCGTTACCAAAGAGATATAGTCGCGCCGCAGACGAACCGTCGGCAACCCCACGAGAAACCCAACCAATACAGCCAGCACGATGGCAGCTGGCCAGGCCAGAAAAATCGGGATGGCGAGTTTAGTGACCAAAATACCCGAGGTGTAGGCCCCAATGGCCATAAAAGCAGCCTGGCCTAGGCTGAACATACCGGTCATGCCGGTTAAAACAAAAACACCGGCGACACTGACGACAGTGATCAATATTTGTGTAAGGATGTGTGTATATAGCGCCATGTCAGCCTCCTTATGCTTTTTCCTGAATGTTGGAGCCGGCAATTCCCTGTGGGCGAACCAGAAGGAAGACCAGCATGATCAGGAAGGTGAAAACAGGCGCATAACCTGAACCTATGGTTGAAATCAGGAAGGTTTCAAGTATCCCCAGCAGCATGGCCCCGATGATGGCGCCGGGCAAGCTGCCCAGACCGCCAATGACAGAGGCGATAAAGCCCTTAACTACCATGCCGCCCATCGCAGGGTAGAGCGTGTAGTTGATGCCCAGAAACACGCCTGCCAATCCGGCCAGGGCGCCTGACACAATAAAGGCGAACTGAATGGTCCTTGTCACATTGATACCCATCAGGCTGGTGGTATCGCGGTCAAAGCTCAGGCTGCGTAAAGCTCGCCCCAATTTTGTATTTTGCACCACAAAGGCCAGAATCAAAAGCGCTACCAGGCTGATGACCAATATCATGATATCCGACTGCGAAATCACCAGGCTGCCCAATCGCAGGGGTTTTCCAAAAAAACGGGGATAGTTGTAGAAATTAGCTCCGACTTTAAGCACCACAATGCCTTCATACAGTGTGCCCAGGGTAATGGAAGACACAAAGAAATAAACAGGGGAGGTGTTTTTGACGATGATGCGGCGGAAAGCGACAAACTCCCCGATGAGTGCCACAACACTGCCGGTGACAACAGCCGCGATGATGGTGGGCAGCAGTCCCCAGCCATTTTGCGCCGAAATAAAATAGCCCGAAAAAGCACTAAGCGTCATTAGGGCGCCATGAGAGAAGTTTGAGAACTTTAATACGTTGAATATCAATGCAAAGCCGGTTGCAATCAACGCATATACAGAGCCCAGTGCAATACCGTTAATGACGTACTGCAGTATCTCCATATACGAACCTCCTTGTTTATACCAATATGCTGCGTTTGCTAAGCAGAGAAAAGTTTATATTACTTGAACATTTTGAGCGGACTTGCGAGGGATTCCTCCCCACACGGCCAAAAGCCGGGAGTTCCTCCCTTGACCCAATTTTTAATTATTTTTAGCACTTTAACTGTCTCAGCGGAGAAGTATGGAAAAGCCCTAAGAGAAGCCCTCCCCCGCCATAAAGATGAGGGAGGACAGGTCTTTACAAGCTTAATCCGGTAGCTTACTCAGCTGAGTAACGCTCGAGCATCACGGGGGTTGAGCCTTCATAATTGAACATGACCATGTCAAGTCCTTTTGGCATATGGGTGGCGGGATCGATGGTGATGGTGCCGGTCAGGCCTTCGTAGCCTGTCACATTTTCAACAGCGTCACGCACGTCGGCGGGATCTGTGCCCACTTCTTCAAAGATGCCTTTTAAGATATTGGCAACATCATAGCCTAGGAAGAATTTGTTGGTGGCGTCAATGCCGGTCTTTTCTTTAACCATGTTCACCATATCAACAATACTGGCTTCAGTGCCGTCAATGTTGTTGATGAAGTAGATGTCGTCTGCCGGTTCCCCTAACAGGGTGTTAAAGGGCGGGGCGGCATCCAGACCGTTGATGAGGGCGCCTTCAAAACCAAGGGCGCGGATTTGCTGGGCAATGAGGATTAATTCCTGGGTGTAGTTGGGGATAAACACCGCGTCAACGTCCGCAGAGATAATGGGCTGCAAAAGAGTCTTGAAGTCCTTATCGTTCTTGGTGTAGGTGACGATTTTGGCCACTTCGCCGCCGGCTGCTGTAACGGTTTCAATGAAGGGGGCCTGCAGGGAGACGGAGTAGGCATTGCCTTCATTGTAGATGACGCCAAACTTTTTAAAGCCGTTTTTGATGGCGTATTTGCCCATGATAGTGCCTTGCTGGGTGGCGCTAGGCTGAAAGGCGAACATGTTTTTGTAGGGGGTGCCGTCAGGCTTGACCTGCGCTTTGGTATCAATGGCAAAACCAAGGATCGGCACATTGTTGTTTTCGCTTTCGGGAGCAATCGCCAGGGCGATGTTGGCGATGGGAGGGCCAATGATGGCGCTCACCTTGTCGCTGTTGACGGCGCGGGTGTAGGCGTTGATGGCCTCGGTGACGTCGCCTCTGTTGTCATAAATAATCAGGTTGATCATTTGACCGTTGACGCCGCCTGCAGCGTTTATTTCATCCACCGCCCACTGAGCGCCGGCAGTGACCATGTTACCAAGGCTTGAAGTAGGGCCGGACATGTCCTGCAGGAGACCCACGTTGATGGCATCGCTTTGCGCAGCGAATGCCGATGACAAGCCAAGAAGCATTGTCAGCATCAGAACCAGGGATAGTACCTTTTTCATCAGTTAAACCCTCCAATTTTTTTATGTGATACGAAGTGAAACTTCGTAAATACATCTTTTGCAAACGATTGCAAGATTGACCATAATAAAAAAATTTCTCTTTGCCAAAATTACAATTGCCATGCTCGTTCGGATTAAAAGTATATCAAATTCGGCGAATTGTCAACCATTTAATGAAAATTATATTAAATGGTTCTTGCCTATATTGAAGATGTTTCTTCCTTCAGGCCCAGCCACTGAGCCAGCTTCCTGAAATCCTCCGTCACCTCCTCAAAACAGAAAATCTGGTGGCAGCCCAGGGCTGTTTTGATATAACGCTCAAAATCATCAAATCGCACATACAATTGGGTGCGGCAACATGACTCCCGCAGACCCAGTTCTCCCATAGCACCTTGTGCGGTATAGCTGCCCCACAGGCCCGATACGCGGCAGGCTGTCATGCGGATGTCAGAGGGAAGCTGCACCTCCAGGGAGACGCCGATGCCGCTTTCATGATGATTGCGCAGAATAAAGGAGGAGTCGCTTTTGCCGTCTGCTTTGATAGGCGCCGTGCAGTGGGAAAAGTTGATAACGCCATCGGGATGAAGGCCAGGGTTGGCCATCCATACGCTTGTTTTGGTGAGCTGCTTTAGCATCAGCATGGTGAATGCGCTGTCCAGGTCGCCTTCACAGGCAGCTACCTTGTCGGTGGAATCATTGATATAGCTGACCCCCAGACAGGAAGTGGTGCCCAGCGACAAAAGGTTAAAGCAGGCAATGGCCAGGCCGTCAGCCTGATGCGCTTCCAGAACTTTCAGCAGCGCACAGGTCATTCGAGCAGCGTTTTTAAGGTCTACGTCCTCCGGCTCAATGCAGGCTGATGCGCCTTCCGTGTATTTTTCATAATAAAAACGGCTTTCTTCCTCGGTGGTCTTTTCATAGGTTTTTGCCACTTCCGTTTCATCAACCTGCTCAACGGTGATGCCCATTTTGGCATAGACATCAAAGTCACGGCTGACAGAAATCACCCAGGGTTCAGTCTGCCCGATGAGCAGAATTTTTTTGCCCAGCATATTTTTATACGCCTCAGCCAGGCGCAGGGAAAGCGTCAATTCTTCTCTGTCCAGGGCAATCATCGCGCGGGGATGAGTCTTACGCAAAACAGCCCAGCTATCCATCAGGGTGGGGGCGGCGTTGTTTTTCAAAAGCGCCTCTGCTAGGCTGCTGCCAACATTGCCGCTGACATAGCCTGCATAGAGAATCACAGTGTCAAAGCGCGCGGCAGCCGTCAGGATATCTTTTTGAACCGCGCCGCTCATGGGCATAATCACCAAAGCATCACCGGCTTGCCCCTTGAGTTTGTCAGGAGTGGTGCCTCCGGAAATCAGGCGGCAGTCGGTCAGAAGAGTGTTCAATTCATTCTTGATTTCGCCAAAGGCAGCGTTTAATTCTGTCTCATTCTGCCAGTAGCGTGTTGAAGCAAAACAGGCCATCACGTTTCCCATGTATAAAAATTCCTCCATCTATGTTGCCAGTGGCATCCTCACAGATGCTGTCAATCAGGCGCTTATTCACCAAAATTAATCCAAAATATTATGTTCCTAGCATAATGCAAACGATTGCAATTTGCAAGAAAAATTTTATTCGCCCGGGATTGTTCTTCAAATTTCCCCTTTTTGTTCCTGCGCCCAGTGATCCACCACTGCGTTGGGAGCGTAGACGAACATCATGTGCATGTCTTCCTCCCCGGTGTTAGTTAAACTATGTTTTAAATTCTTGTCGATATAGACCATATCCCCCAATTTAACCACCTGGCGTTCGTCCCCGATGGTCATGATGCCTTCCCCTTTTAGGATGGTATAGGTTTCCACAGTTTCGTGAGCATGCTCCGGCACACTTCCTTTTGGATGAATCACAACATATCCCTGACAAAACAGTTCTCCCCTGATGGCACCATTATCCCCTAGCATGACACGCGTAAGGCGGCCTGCAGGAAATTCCATTCCTTTAATGTCAAAAATATTAATTTTTTTCATTGTTTCTCCTTAATCTTAAAGAACCGCTTGTATTGAAAATAAGTCATATAGTTTGAGAATTACTCATAGCTCAAAAGTACTTTTATCCTAATCCTAATTATTTACAAGAAATCAAAATCCTTCTATCGAAAAAACGGATTTTTGTTAAAGACACAAAGTGCTTAGTTGATTTGGAGGAAATCACATTTGATATATCCTCGTATTATATAGTGACTTGTTCAGTAGGAATATCGTTCAAGATCCTTGTTGAGGCCACACACCATATAGAGTAGTTATAAAAATCGGACAGAGTGCATATATTTTCTCCTTCAATAAAGCTTCCAATCATGCATTGTAAATATTCACACACTCCTCATTTTTTGTGAATTTATCCAAAGCATTCCTTTAGGAAATTTCGAATCATTTGCCAAAAGTATAGAATAGATCAGATTTGCATATGTAAAAAGAAAATGGACATCATAAATATTTATGGTAAAACAGAGAAACAGTATAATGATTTGATGACGTCAATCCGGGACCCTTGTCTTCGCGGGATTGTTTTTTTCAATCATCCAATGATACTTGCTGCTGATAAAACTTGCAGAAATCTGCTATTCAATCATACGCATGAGAAAGGATGCCGTCAATCCATATCAAGGCTTATGCAAGGATTGCTGATTCAACCTTATCTCCATCATTGATGATGCATTTGATAATATAACATATTATCAACCAAGAGTTGTTAAATGGGTAAGATTGTAAGGGTTAGCCGCCTTCAGTCAGAAAGGTCTGACAAAAACATATTCAAACTGGCGCAAAAATCCATGAGCAGGCCCTGGCGCAGTAGCTGTCAGCTACATAGAAGAAAAGGAGTAAACCATATGCTTCCTGAAATTATACTGATTATCATTTATTTTTCAATCTTTTTCATCATCGGCACCATCAAAAAGAACAATGGTCTGGTAGACATCGCCTGGGGGATGGGCTTTGTCATCGTCAGCTGGTTTTCTGTCCTTCGAAACCTGCCCCTTTTCCCCTTTTCAAAGGTGACAATGGCCATCCTCATCTCATTTTGGGGCATGCGCCTGGCCCATCACCTGTTTTTGCGCAATGCCGGCAAGCCCGAGGATTTCCGCTATGTGAACTTTTGAAATAACTGGAAAAAACTCTTTCTTCTGCGGGCATTTTTCCAGATTTATATGCTGCAGGCTCTTTTTCAGTTCATGATTGTTCTGCCGGTGATTCTGCCCCATAAAGCCAATGTGACGCCCAACCTGCCGCTCTTTTTCATTGGGCTTGCACTGTATGGCATCGGCTTTCTCTTTGAGAGCCTGGGGGACAGCCAGTTGAAGCAGTTTAAAAGCGACCCTGCCAACAAAGGAAAAATTATGGACCAAGGCCTGTGGCGCTACACCCGACACCCCAATTACTTTGGAGAGACAGTCATCTGGTGGGGTCTTGTGCTGATCGCCTTCTCAGGCGGCGTGTCCCTCCTGGCGCTCATCAGCCCCATCACCATCACCCTGCTGCTTTTATTCCTGTCTGGGGTACCAATGCTTGAAAAAGCCATGAAAGACAAGCCCGGCTATGCCGAGTATGCCAGGAAAACCAGCATCTTCTTCCCACTGCCGCCCAAAAAATAGGAGGACCTCTCATGAGCTTGCAATTCGGCTGGAATGAAATCCGCAATTTCTTCATTACCCTTGGTGTTTTCCTGCTAATCGATATCATCTGGCTCTCTTTTATTTCCAGGGCTCTATATTCAAAGCATCTCAGCTATCTGATGGCGCCTAAAGTTAACTTTGCTGCAGCCGGCATTTTCTATATTATATTTGTGTTGGGCATGATGTACTTTGTCATCAACCCTGCCCTGGCCAAAAGCGATTGGATGGCAGCGCTTCTGCCGGGTGTGTTCTTTGGCCTCATTGCCTATTCCACCTATGACCTGACCAACCTGGCTACCATCAGGGATTGGCCATTGATTATCACCGTGGTTGACCTGATTTGGGGAAGTTTTTTGGGTGGGGCAACCTGCACCATCAGCTACTTTATCATCAAAGCAGTTTCCTGATACATTCACCCACAAAGGAGGCAGAACAGTACTGTCTCCTTTTTTGTGCTTAACTTTACCCCTTGCAGGCTGTTTTTCTGCTATTGGGTATAATAAAGCAGAGGGTAAAAGAGCTGAGATGTGCATTGATGGAACTATTTTGGTCCTTGACCGTCTTATAGATAAAGGCATGTTGATGCCCGGAAGGAGATTTTATGAAACAGATGATTGGACTTTTGGCAGCGCTTGTGCTGCTGCTGAGTTTTGGCGCCACTGGTTTGGCAGAAGCACCAAAAACTTTTCAGCTTCAGGGGATCATCCTTGAAGTGACTGAGGAGGGCGACTACCTCATCGATGATGACCCCATGGGAGAGGTATTGGTAAAGGTGCAGGAAGATACCATCTTTGAAGGACAGATGAATCTGGAAGTCGGACAATATATTTTCGTCACTTATAACGGCATGATGACCCGGTCCATGCCACCGCAGGTGAGTGCTCAAAAAATCGACTGCTATTTCCTTGATGGTGCCGTGACAAGCCTTGAAACCGACCAAAGCAGCATGCTGGTTGATTCAGGAGAGTTTGGTCCTGTTGTTGTTCACCTGCCCGAGATGGATGTCCTGCCGCAGGAGGGTGACAATATCCGCGTCTATTACAGCGGTGTTATGGCCCTTTCATACCCCGGACAAGTCAGCGGTTTAAAGGTTGATATTTATCAAAAGATCCAGGGCGAGGTCAGGTATGTCGAAGAGGCTTTTCTGCTGATTGGAAGCGAGGACAGCACCATCCTGGTCAATCTGCAAAGCAAAAGTGAAATCCCTGAGGGATTGGAAATCGGCACAGAGGTGACTGTCTATTATACCGGCATGATGACCAAATCAATCCCGCCGCAGATAACTGCGCATCTGATAGAAACTTACAGCGGAATAATATTAAACTAAAACATTTATTTTCATTCTGATGATTCAAACCCGCCGGGCTGATGGAAAACCATCAAACCTGGCGGGTTTTGACTGTCAGTCTATGCTGGCTTAAACCTCTCGTCTGATGAGTTTCACTTTTTTGATGGTGAACAGCAAAAAAAGATAGGGTGCAAAGACAGATGGGATGGCGTACAGCCAAGTGATGGATTCGCTGCGGCTGAGCCTCACCATCAGGGACGTGACAGATACAAAAATCTCAAGCGGAATATACAGATAATAACTAAGCGCTGCCAAATCAAACTGTCCGTAATGCTGGGAAAGCTGCTCCACCAATAGCACAAAAATTAAATACAAGACAACTATGGATGCCGAGATAAAACAATCCCTGGTGCTGTATATCATAGACACACGTATGCCAATCATGATAAACAAAATGACGGAGACAATGAGCTGAATATAAAGCATTTGAACATCCATTTGAAATGCCCGTTCATTTGATATTCTCATGATTGCCCATTCTGACACGCTGGTGATGCCCCTCATCAGAAGGCCTGCAAGGAATAGATAAAGCGGCAGTTTCAGCAAATCTTTCCTCATGATTCCACCTCTTTGCAGCAAATGATAAAAGCACTCCCTCTTAGTTTGTCGTTTATGATACATGTTCATTTTTATTCTAAGCACTTTATTATATATTAATTTAAACCATCTGTCAAAACTATCTTGTATTCGGCTGTCATGCAAATTTTTAAAAACACATTGACATTTTTCGATATAACTTCTAAAATCATCATATCAAGTATTTTAGATTTGAGGAGGTATGCTGATGGCAAGTCTTTATGGAAAACATGCGAAGGTGTTCAAAGCCCTGTGCGATGAAAAGCGGCTGAAGATCCTGGAGCTTCTGCAAAATGGGGAGAAGTGTGCCTGTGTTTTAATGGACGATATGACCATGCCGCAATCTTCCCTGAGTTACCACATGAAGGTGCTGTGTGATTCGGGCATCGTGTCTGGCCGTCTGGATGGAAAATGGACCTATTACAGCATCAGTGAGGCAGGAAGCCTTGAAGCGATTGAACTGCTCAAAGAGCTCACGCAAATCAATGCAGCGGTTGAGAGCGCTGCCTGTTAACAAGGCGATCACTAACTGAGCTTAATCAAATAATCACTCAAAAGAAGGGTTTGGCAAATTGCAATTCATCAAAACATCCTGGGACTTTTTTCAAAATCAAATCCTCGGCATGAAGTGGCTCAACGCTCTCATTGGTCAAGGTTTGTCATCTCTGGGAATGAATCCTGCCAACCGCTGGGCGGGAAGTCTGCAGTTCTTCCTCTATGATGTCATCAAAATCATCGTCCTGCTGTGCTTTTTAATCTTTTTTATCAGCTATATCCAGAGCTATTTTCCGCCCGAGAAAAGCCGGAAAATTCTGGGGCGTTTTCGCGGAATCGGGGCCAATATCATCGCGGCACTGCTGGGAACGGTCACACCATTTTGCTCCTGCTCCTCCATTCCGCTGTTTATGGGCTTTACGTCAGCGGGGCTGCCGCTGGGGGTGACCTTCTCTTTTTTGATTTCCTCGCCGATGGTCGACCTGGGTTCCTTGCTGCTGCTGATGAGTATTTTTGGCGCAAAAGTAGCCATCCTTTATGTATTGATGGGCTTGGTTATTGCTGTGCTGGGCGGTACGCTCATCGAAAAGCTTCGCATGGAAAAATATGTGGAGAGCTTTATTCTAAACGCCGGCAGTGTGGACATCGAATCTCCTGACCTCACACGAAAAGACCGGCTTGAGTATGCCAAAGAGCAAATGCTGGATACCTTCAAAAAGGTGCTGCCTTATATTCTCATTGGGGTGGGCATTGGCGCTTTGATCCACAACTGGATCCCCGAAGCGTGGGTGGCCACGGTACTGGGCAGCAGCAATCCCTTTGGTGTGGTGCTGGCCACATTGATTGGCGTGCCGATGTACGCTGATATCTTCGGCACCATCCCCATCGCGGAAGCATTGCTGCAAAAAGGCGCGCTGCTGGGATCCATCCTGGCCTTTATGATGGCAGTCACAACACTTTCCCTGCCCTCCATCATCCTGCTGCGCAAAGCGATTAAGCCAAAACTGCTGGCATTGTTTATCGCCATCTGCACCACAGGCATCATCCTTGTGGGGTATTTCTTCAACCTGATTGCAGGGTTCATTATTTAAAAGATCTTTCGGAGACAAATTGAAGGTCAAACTTAAGAAAGGGCTGCGGCGTTCGCGCATGGGTGAAACATGTTTACCATCATCCTGTATATACTGGCCATCATCAGCCTGGGGATATCCTTTTACAAAGACCGCGGCAAGACCAACATGGCGCTCAAAAAGGCATGGAAAGCCTTTGAGAACATCCTTCCGCAGTTTCTCTCCATCCTCATCGTGATTGGCCTGGCGCTGGCCATCCTAAGCCCGGAGACCATTACCAGCCTGCTTGGCACCAGTTCCGGCATTTGGGGCGTCCTGGCAGCCTCTATGGTCGGCTCTATTACGCTCATCCCGGGCTTTGTCGCTTTCCCCCTGGCGGCAGCGCTGCTGAAAAATGGCGCCGGCTATATGCAGATTGCTGCCTTTGTATCTACCCTGATGATGGTGGGCATCATCACCATGCCCCTTGAAATCAAGACCTTCGGAAAGCGGGCGACGATCCTGCGAAACATCTCAGCCTTTGTATTTTCGCTGATAGCGGCATTTGTGATCGGGGTGGTGCTGTAAATGAAAAACTTTCTTAAGCGCTATAAGATATTTCTGGTTTTGCTGCTGATCAACTTGATAGTTGGATTAGCCTTGCCCGATATCGGCCGAAAATCTCTGGACCTTACCAAACAAAATCTTGCAGAGATGCTGTCGGTCATTCCCCCCATCTTTGTGCTGCTGGGCCTGCTGGATGTATGGGTAGACAGGGCCACAATGATCAAATACACCGGCAAAGGTTCGGGCATCAAGGGCCTGCTCATCTCCTTTTTGCTGGGCTCCGCCGCAGCCGGACCGCTGTACGCAGCCTTCCCTGTCGCCGGGGTGATGCTCAAAAAGGGCAGCAGCCTGTTGAATGTCCTCATTTTCATCGGCGCCTGGTCAACGACTAAAATACCAATGCTGACCTTTGAGGCTGCCAGCCTCGGCCTTTCCTTTATGCTGGTCAGGCTTGCACTGAGCATCATCGGGATTGTGGCGATTGCTGTGATTACTCAAAAATCTCTAAATGCAGAGCAGCAAAACGATATTTACAAAATTAACCAGTAAAGAGGAGTTCACTATTATGGGCTTGTTCCGGAAAAAAGCATCAAAAGACCTGGAAACCGTCAGCTCAGCCAAAACGATGGCTGAGACACCGAATACCGCAGCGTCTGAGGACAGCGGCGTGAAGGTGCTTGGCAGCGGCTGCACCAAATGCAATGCGCTGGAAGCAGCGACTAAAAAAGCACTCACCCAGCTGGGAATGGATACAAGGATCGACCACGTAACCGATTTTGCCAAGATTGCAGCCTATGGCGTGATGACCACCCCTGCGCTGGTAATCGACGGCAAAGTCGTTTCCTACGGGAAAGTACTCAAGTCACAGGAAGTGGTCAGCCTTCTCAAAAAAGCCAGAGGATAATTCTTTGTGATGGATGAAAAAAGGGGCTGCCGCACAAACAATATGCGGCAGTCCCTTTGATTTGTTAATGTTTACCTTTGTACGCGGCCTGAGGCATTGCCTTGCATGAGCGCAAATACTTCCTGTTCGCTTGCGTGATTGAAGTCCTGCTCAATCGTCTGCTTCAGGCAGGAGGCCGCCACGGCAAAATCAATGGCCTTTTGCAGCTCGAAGTCGCTGAGCATGGCGTGGATGAGGCCGCCGCCAAAACTGTCTCCTCCGCCCACGCGATCGACAATATGGATAGGATAGTCAGGGGAAAAATAAGCCTGTTCCCCATCGTAGAGCATGCCGGCCCAATCGTTGTCATTGGCTGATATGCTGCCGCGCAGGGTAAAAGCAACTTTTTCAAATGAGAAGCGCTTCATCAGCTGCCTTGCCGCATCGATGTATCCCCTATGGTCAAGTTTTCCGCTTTGGATATCTGTACCGGCCGCACGAATGCCAAAAACATCAAAGGCATCCTCTTCGTTGGCGATGCATACATCCACGTAAGGCATCAGACCTGCCATCACCTCGCCCGCCTTTTCTCTTGTCCACAGCTTTCCCCGGTAATTGAGGTCACAGGATACTTTGATGCCTTTTTGCCTGCAGGCTTTCAGCGCATCCAGACAGATCTCAGGGAGTTCGCCGCCCAAGGCGGGTGTAATACCGGTAAAATGAAACCAGGATGCGCCTCCCAGAATGGCATCCCAATCAAAATCCTCTCGCTTCGCCAGCGCAATGGAGGAGCCGGCGCGGTCATAGATGACTTTGCTGCCGCGCTGAGATGCCCCTTTTTCGACAAAATAGATGCCGAGCCTGGGTCCGCCCCTCACAATCTTCTCTGTTTGTACCCCATACTTTCTCAGGGTGTTGAGCGCGCTTTGGCCTATCTCCTGCTTGGGCAGCTTGGTAACAAAGGCTGCCTCGTGCCCATAATTCGCCAATGAAACAGCCACATTAGCCTCACCGCCTGCATAAGACGCCTCAAAACACTCAGCCTGTACGAAGCGCAAATATCCTGGGGGATTTAGCCGCATCATGATTTCGCCAAAGGTGATAATCTTGCTCATTTTAATTCTCCCATCTCTTGTACAAAAGGTTCTCTTGCTCTTCAGCCCTGCACGGCCTGCATATACTGCCTGGCCAAGGCCGTGATTTTCTCAAATTCACCGTCTTTGATCCATTGTTTATTCACCAGGCTTCCGCCTACGCCCACACCCAGAGCGCCTGCTCTGATAAACTCACCCGCGTTTTGATCATTCACCCCGCCCACTGCCAGCAATGGGATATGCGGCAGAGGGCCTCTAATACTCTTGATGTAAGATGCTCCCAGAACATCCATGGGAAATACCTTCACCATGTCCGCGCCCGCCTGGAAGGCCGCAGCAATCTCCGAGGGGGTCATGGCACCGGGCAGGGATACAAGATTTAGCTTTCTTGTTTCTGCTATAATCTGCGCATTCAAATTGGGCGAAATGATATAGCTTGCTCCCGCCTCAAAGGCCATGTGCAGCTGCTCGGGGGACATCACGGTGCCCGCACCCAGCAGCATTTTTCCTGCAAAGGCAGTGTTCAGCTTTTTGATTCCCTCAGCCGTTTCTTTCCATGTTTCAGGGGCGTCTTGGGCGAAAGTAATTTCCATCATCCTGACACCGCCATCAAAAAGCGCCTGCGCAAGGTTAGTCAAAACCTCGGTCTCCAGACCGCGCACAATGGCAATTAGCTTTGTTTCACGAATTAAATCCAGAGTTCCCTGTCTCATATCTTACCTCATCATTTGCGCTGCGTTTGATGGCTGCTTACCACTCTGCAACTGTTCCGTCAAAATTACGCCAAACAGGGTTTTTCCAGGTAGGGGCGTTTTCCGCTGCCTTCCTGATAAAGTCCTCATTCATGGAAACACCAAGGCCGGGCTCTGTGATGATATCCAGGAAGCCATCTTTATACTGATAAATCGATGCATCATTCAGGTAATCCAAAAGATCCCCACCCTGATTGTAGTGGATGCCCAGGCTTTGCTCCTGGATAAAGACATTGGGTGTGCAGGTATCAAGCTGCAGGCAAGC